>Ga0302324_100000064_pt1 | contig 247137 bp, 191 predicted proteins | sample Palsa_T0_1_FD_201949 | JGI IMG/M metagenome (GOLD analysis project Ga0302324, IMG submission 201949) | Peat permafrost microbial communities from Stordalen Mire near Abisko, Sweden - Palsa_T0_1 | ecosystem: Environmental > Terrestrial > Soil > Palsa > Peat permafrost | place: Sweden: Abisko...
ATGCACCCGGACACCTTTCTGTTTCATCTCAAAGAGTGTGAATTCCGCTTCAACCATCGACGCCAAAGCCTGTATCATGTGCTGCTGAAACTGTGTCGAAAATGCCCGCTCAGCTAGTCATGACCCATTTTTATTTGACGCAGGAATCTCAGGCGACTTTCACCGGCGGGGGCTACAACGGTTATATGATTGGTGTAGGAAACGGCACCACCCCGCTCTACATCGACACGACCGGCAGCAATACATCCGCTATTCTTGAGCCAGGAGAGTATTCGATTTACGCCCAGGCCTACGGGACGAGTTCCGGCGCGGACGGAACCGTTTCTTTCGAGCCCACTCCAGAACCGGCATTGCTCTCATTAGCCGCCGTTCCAGCAATGCTTCTTACCGTTCGCAGTCGGCGGCGAAAGCCGTGCAGGGTGGGATGTACTCAGCCCACCGCATGATTTTCCGCGTGCCATCAGAGCCAAGGATGGTGGGCCAGAATACTGACTCACCCTACGGGACTGGAGGAATCGACTCCCGACCCTTTAGAATTTCCGGAGTCGTTGATCTTGACCACGGAGTACAGCTCAAAAATGTCTGTAGACTTAGCTCGGCGTGCAGAACCGAGATCCAGCCTTGCAAGATCCCATCCTCCCTGGCCAGTGATGATCTCATAAACCTCGGCTGTGGTCCCCCGGTAACGCCGCGATAAAATCAGAACGCGGTCACCAATCTTTAGCGGCGCTCCATTGATCTTACTGCAGATGGGCCGGACCCAGGGCCAGCAGGTGAACATGCCTAGAAAGAATCCAAGGCCGATTGCCGAGACAAACGCGAGAAACAGAAATGCCGTCCCCCGCAAGTCAGACGCAGCGCTGATGGACGGCACCACCAAGCCGATCAGAACGGACGCGCCGATGATCCATGAAATAACAGCGGGATAAGCACAGATTCTGTTGAGCACCGTGGGCGTCATGTTATCGCGGCGAACGGATGACAATCTGACTTCGACGAGCTCAGTCGAGTCGTGGCGGCCAACGCGACGCGCTAAGGAACACTATACCAAGGAAAACTATCGACGCGACGCGGGGCCGTCCACAGCATTGGCTGGTTATCGAGCATTCTGCGCCGCAAACCGATCGAGCACGCTCTCGAAATCAGCCCGATCTTTCGCTGCATAGTATTGTCGGTCAAGATCGCCGAACGGATCCCATTCGTCGCGTGTTTTTCCGGGGCGCCTAAGCGTTTGCAGGATCTTCTGCCGTTCGGACCGTTCGCGCGGATACGACGGCCGAAACTGGTCAACAGCTGCCTGCACTAGGTTTGCACAATCGAGAAGGCCGACGGCACAGTAACCCGCCACCGCCTCTGGTGCGAGAACGCCTGTCGAGTTCGAGAAGAACTGATGCAACCCACCGTTGCAAATCTCGTGATCGCACCATCGGATTGCGAACAGGTGTTGTGCCGCAGTCGGCAAAGGCGCGAGGTCGTTGAGGAACCGCGCAGGGCCATCGTGGATTTCGACAGCGTCGAGAAAGGGCTCGATTAACCGCCAGGCGGCACGGCCCGGCTCTTCGGCGTTTGAACCGGAAGTGGCCATGCTCGATAACCAGTATTCTCGCGCGCTGGCGCCCGATAGCAATTCGATCGCGCTCGCGCGGGAATTGACGTAAGGGCATGGTACCCCACCAATAAGATAGCGTGCAAGCGGAATATCGGAAACGCGTTTTCTTGCGCGCTGTTTTAGGCTCAACAAACACTGGCGCGATGCGCGCCTGCTGCGCGGCGGTAGCTGACATCGCTCTTGCGCGAATTGCCCACGGCGTAATCCAATTGTCTTAGCTCTTGCGCAAATCGCGCAGCATCTAATTCATTTGTCTTAGGTCTTGCGACAATTGTCTTAAGGTCTGAGAGAATTGTCTTAGCTCCTGCGCAATTCTCCCACGGTCTAAGTCAATTGTCTTAGATGCTAAGACAATTGTTTTACGTGCTAAGTCAATTGTCTTAAGGCTTGAGACAATTGTCTTAGGGCCTGGAATTGCGCCCGAGCCCCTGCGGCTGCGCGTGCGCCCGGTTTTTATCTGACCTTGCCCTAAAAGCTATCGAAGCGGCACAGGGGAGCACAGCTTTGGGAAAAGATAAGCGGTCGGGAATCTATCCATCGACTCCCGACCTTTAGAATTCCTCTGGCGGAATCTTCGTAGGAAACTAATGCGAGCGTATTGATCCAACTCCCCGCCAAATTCGGATACAACCGTTCGATTTTCGAGTATAATCAACACCTCAACGAACCCGGCGTAGTTCGCAGCGATACAGTTCATTAACAGGGCCAGAGCGCTTTCGTGCAAACCAAGCCATATATGCTCTTTAGCACGCGCACCATCTATTGGTGCGGTATGGCTTTATGCGCGATTTTGGCGGCTTGGCCGGCGCATGCGGACGACAAGATCGACTTCGACCGGGATGTGCGGCCGATCCTTTCCAGCCGGTGTTTTCAATGCCATGGTCCCGACGACCAAGCCTGCAAGGCTGGGTTGCGGTTGGATAAGCATGATTCGGCGATCAAGGAACTCAAAAGCGGCGACATTGCGATCGTGCCGGGTAAGCCGCAGCAAAGTGAATTGCTGGCGCGCATTGTTTCGACGGATGAAGATGACATGATGCCGCCACTCAAGAGTGGGGCGAGATTGACGGCACAGCAAACGGAGACACTCCGCCGCTGGATCGAGCAGGGGGCGGAGTACACCGTTCACTGGGCATATATCAAACCGGTGCGTCCCGCGCCGCCGGCGGTGCAGGAAAAACAGTGGCCACAGAATGACATGGATCGTTTCGTGCTCGCTCATATGGAGCAGCAGGGATTGCACCCCTCGCCGCAAGCGGATCGTTACACACTGATTCGTCGGGTGTCGCTGGATTTGACTGGTTTGCCACCGACGATTGCCGAGGCTGATGCGTTTGCGAAAGATACAAGTCCCGATGCGTACGAAAAATTGGTCGATCGGCTTCTGGCCAGTCCCGCTTACGGCGAACGGTGGGCGCAAGTCTGGCTCGATCTGGCTCGGTATGCCGACTCGCAGGGGTATGCCAACGATCCCGACCGCACGATCTGGCGATGGCGCGATTGGCTGATCAAAGCACTCAATGACAATAAACCGTACGATCAATTCACCATCGAAATGCTCGCCGGGGATATGCTGCCGAATGCGACGCCGGAGCAGATCATCGCCACGGGTTTCCATCGCAATACGCTGGTCAACACCGAAGGCGGCACGCAGCCGGAGGAGTTCCGCTCCGCGGCCATCATTGACCGGGTGAACACCACCATGTCGGTCTGGATGGGCAGCACTTTCGCGTGCTGCCAATGTCACAATCATAAATATGATCCGTTCACGCAAAAGGAATATTTCCAGCTCTATGCGATTCTGAACAGCACCGAAGATGGCATGCGATCCGACGATGCGCCGGTGCTGCAGGTGCCCCGTTACGGTTCTGAAAAACGTGCGGCGGAGATGAAGCCGGAGTTTGAGGCCAACAAGGCGGAGATGGCGAAGCTGACTGCCTCGGTCGATGCCGATCGAGCGGAGTGGGAGAAAACGGTCGATCCGAAATCGCTGCCGCCGGAGATCGCCAAGATTTTCGCCATGGAGCCGAAGTCTCGCAAGAAAGCGGAGAAGGATAAACTCACGGAGTATTTCCGTTCGCAATCCCCGCAATGGAAAGCGGCCGAGGCACGGTTCAAGGAGTTGCAGGCACAGTACACCGCACTGACGACGACCACGCCGGTGCTGCACGAAATTGAACCACGGGAAACGCACATTCAATTGCGTGGCAATTACCTGGCGCTGGGTGACAAGGTCATGCCGGGTTTGCCCGCCGCTTTTCCGGGGCCGCCTGCCGGCACGCCGATCAATCGCCTGACTTTGGCGCGCTGGATCGCCAACCCGGATAATCCACTGACTGCCCGTGTCCAGGTGAATCGGCTATGGGAAGAGCTTTTCGGCGTCGGCATTGTCGAAACCGTTGAAGATTTTGGCACTCAGGGTGAGGAGCCGAGCAATCAGCCATTGCTCGATTACCTGGCCACCGAATTCGTGCGGCTCGGTTGGGATAACAAAGCGCTGCTGAAGGAAATTGTCTGTTCCGCAACGTATCAGCAAAGCTCGGCGGTTTCCGAAGATTTGCAGGCGCGTGATCCGAACAATCGGCTGCTGGCCCGCGGTCCCCGTGTCCGCTTGGCGGCGGAGACGATCCGTGATGAGGCCTTGTTTTCGGCAGGTTTGCTTAGCCTGAATCTTTACGGCCCGCCGTCCCAACCACCCAAGCCGTCGTTTGGGCTCACCGCAGCATTTGGCGGGGCGACCGATTGGACCGCCGACACCGGCCCGAACCGTTACCGGCGTGGCTTGTACATTCGAGTTCGCCGCAACGCTCCGTATCCGTCGCTGACCACTTTCGATGCCACCGAACGGACGAGTTGCACCTGTCGCCGCATTCGCACCAATACGCCATTGCAGGCGCTGGTAACGTTGAACGATCCCTGCTTTATCGAAGCTGCCCAGGGATTGGCCCGCCGCGCCCAGACATGCGGCGGCGGCGATGTCGCAACGCAGCTCGACTGGGCATTTCGGGCAACTTTGACCCGCCCACCCACGGCTGTGGAGTCGCGGCGATTGGTCGAATTGTTCAACGCCGCCCGTGCAGAATATGCTAAAGTACCCGATCAGGCATTGGCGATGGCCACGCAGCCGCTGGGACCATTGCCCAAGGGTGCCAATGCGACAGACCTCGCGGCCCAGACCGTCGTCTGCAACGTGATTTTGAATCTGGATGAAGCCTTGGCCAAGCCGTAGTTTGCAGGAGCGTATGATGAACGATCAATATTCCGTGGCCCAAGCGCAGTTCCAAACGCGCCGGACATTTCTGCGGCAAACCGGCGCGCTCGGCATCGGTTCGCTTGCCCTGGCCAGCATGCTTGCTCCCAAGGCCCAGGCATCGCCAGTGATTAATCCGCTGTCTCCCCGCGCTCCGCATTTTGCCGCCAAGGCCAAGCGGGTCATCTTCCTGCATTTCTCTGGCGGCCCGCCTCATCTGGATATGTTTGATTACAAACCGGAACTGGTGAAGCATCACGATGAACCATGCCCCGATTCATTGCTGCAAGGAAAGAAATTCGCATTCACGACCGGTGTGCCCAAGCTGCTCGGAACATTCCAAAAATTCCAACGACATGGCCAGAGCGGTGCGTGGATGTCGGGCGCACTGCCGCACATGGCGAGCATTGCGGATGATCTGACTTTCATCAAGTCAATGTATTCCGAACAGTTCAACCATGCCCCGGCTGAGCTGCTGCTGTACACCGGTTCCGCGCGGCAGGGCAGACCATCGTTTGGCTCATGGGTTACCTACGGCCTCGGCAGCGAAAATGAAGATTTGCCCGGGTTCATCGTGCTGGTCTCCGGCGGCACGCTTCCCAGCGCCGGCAAAAGCGCCTGGGGCAGCGGCTTCCTTCCCAGCGTGTATCAGGGCGTGCAATGCCGCAGCGGCGGCGATCCGGTGCTTTACGTTTCCAATCCGCCGGGTATGGACCGCCCCATGCGCCGGTTGTCTCTCGATGCCCTGCGCGATCTGAATGATCTGCAGGAAAAGGAGCTTGGCAGCCAGGAAACCGTCACCCGCATCGCCCAATATGAAATGGCCTTTCGCATGCAGACGGCGGTGCCGCATGTGATGGATATTTCCAAGGAAGATCCCCAAACGCTGGCGATGTACGGGGCACAACCCGGCGCGTCCAGTTTCGCCAACAATTGCCTTTTGGCCCGCCGGCTGTGCGAGCAGGGGGTTCGCTTCGTGCAATTGTTCGATTGGGGCTGGGATTTCCACGGCACCAATCCGGGCGAGGACATCCGCAATGGATTGATCCAGCGCAGTGAAAAAATGGATCGCCCGGTAACGGCGCTGATTAATGATCTCAAGAGCCGCGGGATGCTGGACGACACGCTGGTGGTGTGGGCCGCGGAGTTTGGCCGCACGCCGTTCCGTGAAGGCCGCACTGCTGTCGGTAACATCCTTGGCCGCGATCATCATCCGCATTGCTATACGCTGTGCATGGCCGGCGCTGGATTGAAACATGGCATCACTTTCGGCGCCTCGGATGACATGGGTTTCTATCCCGCCGAGAATCCGGTGCATGTGTATGATCTGCAGGCGACTATTTTGCATCTCATGGGTTTCGAGCATACGCATCTCACCTACCGCTACCAGGGCCGTGATTTCCGTTTGACGGATGTGCATGGAAATGTGGTCAACGGCGTGTTGGCGTAAGCTCGCTTGCAGATTTCCAAACATCCCGCAGAATCCGCTCTGTGCCACTTGGCCAGGACATTCGGCTCGCCTCCCTGCTGATTTTGAACGCCCCCATACTCGGCGCGCTCGTTTACGCAGCCAGGCGATGGACGCGCGATCCATTGCAACGGCTGATTGACGTGCTGCTGCTGTGGTATCTCGTGCAATATCTGGCCGTCTGTCTGCCGGGCCTGGTGCATTGCCTGTCGGCGATCAGCATGTCGATCACGGCGATGGTGATGGCTGGAGTCGTGGTGTGGTCAGCGAGGCGGCATGAATCTTTGTCGTTGGATGAAAACCGCGCGGATCATGCGAAGCTGCTGTTCGCCACGTTATTTTTTGTCGGTTATCTGGCGATGCTGGTTGGCGTGCAAACGCTGCTGCCGGTGACGGATTCCGATGGGATGACCTATCACGTTCCCGCGGCGGTGCAATGGATGCACACAGGTCGCCTCGCTTTGCTGCCGGTCTGGTTTTTCAATCCTGCCAACACTTTTTCCCCGCTGGCCGGCTCGAGTTTTATTTTCTGGTTAATGGCTCCGCTTCGCAGCGACGCACTGTTTCGATTCGTGCAATTGCCGGCGACGTTGCTGTTGTTTGCGGGCATGGTGCAGCTTGGCCGCATGATGGGCGTGCGGACCGGGCCGGCGATTGTGTGCGCGATGGTGGCGGGGTCTCGCCTGGCATGCAGCGAAATCATGGCTCCGCGTGATGATCTGTTCCTGGCGGCGTTTATCCTCGTCGCCATGGCTGGCTGCGGTCGAAATGCCATGCAGGATCGCTTTGGACCCTGGCGGTTAGGTATCGCACTGGGACTGGCGCTGGCGACCAAATACACCGCATTGATCAGTTTGCCGCTGATTCTTTTGCTTTGGTGCGCACCGCGGCGAGCGGGATGGACCAAGCAACATTGGCTGATCGCCCTCGGCGCACTCACGGCCTTGGCGGGGCCTTGGTATTTGCGCAACCTGCTGCTCACAGGCAATCCAATTTATCCGATGCGCATTACGCTGTTCGGCCACACGCTGCTGCCGGGCATGCTCGTGACCCGGACCAGTTTGCGATTGCGCGTTCTGGCGGAAACGAAGAAAGCATTGATCGGCGGTTATCACGGCGTGCCGATTCCGCTGCTGATTTTCATGGGCATTGGCTACATCGCCGCGCTGGTGGTTTGCCGCCGCCGATTTCGAGAGCCATTGGTGCGGGCATGTTTGCTGGGTCCGCTGCTCTGCATCGCCGTTTTTTTCGCCAAGGCCCCTTACGGTGAAGTGCGATTTTTGTATCCGTCATTTTTCGTGATGTGCGTGGCCACTGGGCTGGTGGCTGCGATCTGGAAACTGTCGGAGTGGCAACAAGCGCTGGTCTGCCTTCCTTTGGCCGCGGCGGCGTTTTATACCAGCTATATTCTTTTGGATGTCGTGTGCTGGGCAGTGGCTATTGGTTTGTTGTTAGGCAGCGCCGGATTAGGTTTCGCTTGGCTGGGAAGGGAATTTCCAGCGTGGCGCACCCGAATGTTTCTGGGCCTCACCACGGCCATGGTGCTGGCTTTGGGGTTTTGGATTTACGTCGAGTGGAATGTCTACGTGGGCGTTTGCCATCTGGATGAAGTGCCCATCTGGCAAACTGAATGGCCCGGCGAATCGCCCGCGTGGCACTTTCTTCAGGAGCATGTGCCGAAGGATACGGTCATCGCCTACACGCAGACATTTCTCATTTATCCGCTGATCGGCGATGATCTGGAGCGGCGCGTGGTGTATGTGCCGGTGCGAGCGGACACGCCGGATTTTCTGCACCATCCCGCTTTTCCGCGGCCAATGGATGGGGAATCGATTCAAGATGAAGCGGCCGTTCTTCTGAATGCTCCGGGCGATCAAACCATCTGGCGGCGGCGGTTGGCGGCCAGCGGAGCGAAATATTTGTTCGTTTGCCTCAATGGAGTGGTCAAGCGGCCGACGGAATCGATTTGGGCTGAGGCGGATAAGCAGCATTTCGTGCCGATTTTCAAAGACGAGAGCGCGGCGATTTACCAGATTCAATTGTGAACGCTCCATTGCAATTTGATTTGCTTGTTCGTGACCCATCAACTGCCGCTCGCTGTGGCCGGATCACCACGCGCCATGGCAGTTTTGATACGCCGGCGTTCATGCCCGTCGGCACGCAGGGATCGATCAAGGGATTGACGCCGGACGAGGTGGCCCAGACCGGCGCACAGTGCATCCTGGCCAACACTTATCACCTGATGCTGCGGCCCGGCGAAAAAGTCGTGGCGGAACTGGGCGATCTGCACCGCTTCATGGCCTGGCCTGGGCCGATCCTCACCGACTCCGGCGGGTTCCAGGTTTTTTCGATGGCTGATCTCAACCAGATTACCGACGACGGCGTCACCTTCAAGAGCCACGTCGACGGCAGCATGGTGCATTTGAATCCGCAGCGCAGCATGGAGGTGCAAAACGCTTTGGGCGCGGACATCATCATGGCATTCGACGAATGCCCCGCTGCCGATGCGCCCATGGAATATCATGCAACCGCGGTGGATCGCACCTCACGATGGGCCCGGCATTGCATCGATGCGCATGCGAGGCCGGCCGAGCAATCGCTGTTTGGCATCGTACAGGGTGGAACTGATCTGAAGCTCCGGGAAAGATCCGCCAAGGAAATGGTTGTATTAAATCTGCCGGGCTACGCCTTGGGGGGATTGGCGGTGGGGGAGGGATTTGAGCGGATGCAAGACGTGATGGCTGCCATTACACCGATGTTGCCCGAAAATAAGCCGAGATATTTGATGGGCGTCGGTTTTCCGCGTGACATAGCCGCTGCCGTGGCCTGCGGGGTGGATATGTTTGATTGTGTCCTGCCGACGCGCAATGGCCGCAATGCTTATGCCTTTACCGCCGCCGGGCCGATGCGGCTGCGCAACAGCCAATACACCAAGGATGACCGGCCGATCGAGGCCGGCTGCGACTGCTACGCCTGCGGGCATTTTAGCCGGGGCGCCATCCGCCATTACTTTTTTGCGGCCGAGATGCTTGGCCCAATCCTGGTTTCGGTGCATAATATTCGATTCTACCAGCGGCTGATGGCGGACATCCGCATGGCGATTGGCCGGGGAAATTTTGCCCAATTCCTGGTGGAAGACCCACGCTGCCAATTGCGGCCACGTGAGGATGAGATGCCCGATCCGTTGAATTTGAAGGAGCTGCTTTGATCTTTCCCGCTAATGCACCGCTTGCCCAGACGACCGTACCTTCGACCAGTCAACCCACCACCGCGCCCGTTGGTGGTTTGTCTGACTTTCTTAAGAGCCCGCTGTTTGTCCCGATCATTCTCATCGGCGTCTTCCTGATATTTTCCTCGCGCAATCGCAAAAATGCGGACCGCAAGGTTCAGGACATGCTGAGCAATCTCAAGAAGGGCGACCGCGTGCAGACCATCGGCGGGATTCTGGGTACCGTCGTCGAAGCACGGGATAACGAAGTGGTTTTGAAAGTCGACGAAACCAACAATACGAAGATGCGTTTTTCCCGCAAGGCGATTCATGTCGTTCTGCAGGATGATGTTGAAAAGAAAACGCCCTAAGCGATTGCGTTAGTGTGCGCTTCAATGAAGGATGTGACATGCCTACGAATTATAGCAGCCGCCTGACGATCACCGCCTTGGTACTGCTGTGCTGCATTTTTGGCATTCCCGGGCTCGGTGACGGGATTTTCAAAACCGGTTCGCTGTTCAGCAGCGTGCCGTGGCGGGAAAAAATCAATCTGAAGCCCGGCATCGACATCGCCGGCGGCACCAGCCTGGTGTACCAGATCAAGGGAAGCGAAAACGCCGCGCAAAACAACCGTTCCACCGTCGTGAGCGGGATGACGATGGCCGAGCAGATGGTGGCTGCGCTCAAGAAGCGCGTCGATCCGAATGGATTGCTCAATCTGGTCTGGCGTCCGCAGGGTGAGGATCGGCTGGAAATACAAATTCCCCAGTCCGGCCATGCCAATGAGCGCGCCGCAGCGCAAAAAGATTATGCAGCGGCGCGCGACCTGTTACGGGCCACCAATATCACCGCAGACGATGTGAACAGCGCCGTCTCGGAGCTCAGCGGAGCTCAGCGGGACCAAAAGCTCAAGGAACTGGCCGATGGAAGCGCGTCCCGGCTAAAGCTTTTCCAATCGCTGGCCAAATTGCACGATGACATCGCCAAGTTTAAAGCCGCCCTTGCCGCCGCAACAACGCAGGATCAAAAAGACGAATTCGCCCAGAAGGCGGCGCTGGCGGAAATCGAGCAGGAGAAACTGCAATCGCAAATCACCGACAGCAACTTGTCGGAAGATGATTTGCAGTTGATCCTGAATTTGCCGGATGAAGAGCGGGCCAGGCGGATCGACGCGCTGTTGAGCAAATACGCCGATTTCCCGGCCCGAGTTCAGGCGATCAAGCAATATCAAAACAGCTTTGGCGAAATTGAGAAAGCCAAGAATTCGCTTGACGATGCGGCGGACCTTAAGCGGCTCTTGCGTGGATCGGGTGTGCTGGAATTTCATATTTCAGTAGATGATCTTCAGGCGACCGAAGCGCAGGCCATGATCCAGCGCCTGAAAACCGAGGGTCCCGCCCCACGGGCCGGCGATACCATGCGCTGGTATCTGGTCGACAATCCCGAAGAGTTTGGCAAGCGGGCCACGTTCACAATAGATGGGGATCCGGCTCATCACTATGCCTTGGCATGGGCAATACCGGGCAAGCAGTTGGTTCATAACGTTCCCGGCCAGCCGGATTGGTCGCTCGTCGATGCCTCTCCGGAAAGGGATACCAGCAATGGCGACAACATTGTTAGATTTGAATTTGATAACAACGGCGCACACTATTTCAGTGAATTAACTCGCAACAACGTCAATCGGCCGCTGGCGATCATCCTGGATAACAAGATGATCAGCGCTCCGAACATCCATCAGGAGATCGGCGCGGTGGGCACCATTTCCGGGGGCACGGGTGGTTTTTCCAAGACCGAGCAAGACTATCTCTCCAGCACGCTCAAGGCCGGTTCGCTGCCGGCGTCGCTGGCGGATGAACCCCTGTCCGAGCGCACCGTCAGCCCGCAGCTCGGAGCCGGCAATCTGAACAAAGGCTTGGCGGCCAGTGGCATCGGCGTGATCGTCGTCGGCGTGTTTTTAATCGGTTATTACTACCTGGCCGGCGTGGTCGCTTTTATCGCCGTGTTGATGAACTTGATCATCATCCTTGGTGTGCTGGCCATGCTCGGGGCGACTTTCACCATGCCCAGCATCGCCGGCATCGTGCTGACCATCGGCACCGCCGTTGACGCCAACGTGCTGATTTTCGAGCGCATGCGTGAAGAAGAGCACCGCGGTTTCCCGCTGAAGCTGGCTTTGCAACATGCCTATGACCGGGCCCTGTCCGCCATCGTCGATTCCAACATGACGACGATCATCACTTCGCTTTTCCTGTATTTCTTCGGCTCCGAGGAAGTGAAGGGGTTTGGTCTGACGCTGGTCATCGGCATCACCAGCTCGCTGTTTACCGCCTTGTTCGTGACTCGAACGATTTTCGCCATTCTCATCAACGAATACGGCGTCAAGGAACTCGGCAGCATTCCGACCAGCTTCCCCAAATGGGATAAGCTGCTGAAGCCCAACATCGACTGGATGGGGATGATCTGGCCTTTCGTGACTTTCAGCGCGGTGTTCATCATCGCCGGCATGAGCGCATTCATCATCCACAAGCGCAACATGTTCGATATCGAGTTTGCCAGCGGCACCAGCGTGCAGTTTGAACTCACCCAGGACATGCCGCAGGAACAAGTGCTGGAAACGCTTTCCAAAAGAAAAGAGATTCCCAGCGCCAGCGTGGTGTCGCTGAATAATCTGAAGAGTTCCTACGAAGTGGTGACGCCCAATGACAATGCCGTCGAGGTGCGCAACGCGGTGCTGGAGGCTTTGGGTCCGAAATTGAAACTGGAGTTGCCGAGCAAATTTGATTTGTCGCAAACCGGTAAGCAGATCAACGTCGACAGCGTGATCGGCTCGGCCGTGGTGCCAATCGAAAAGCGAACACTGGCCATTGACGGCAAGAACATTCCCGACGCATCCAGCTACACTGGCGGGGCGGCCATCGTGCTGCGGAATCTGAATCCGCCCATTTCCACCAATGAGATTCTTAGTCGCATCGACCGCGAGTCGACCGCTCCCGGTTCCAGCATTAATTTGAGCAAATTCAAAATGGCGGTGCTTCCCATGGTGCATGGGGAATTTGTCGCCAAGGGCAGCGGTGAAGACAAGGTGAGCGAGGCGGTGATCCTGGTTCAGCAGCCGGATTTCCCGTACGCCAAGGGCGCCGACGCCTGGCGGCAGAGCGTTGCTGAGCCGATGTGGCGTTTAGCCAATGAAGGCATCGGCCGCGAAGCCAAGCTGCAAAAGGTAAGCAATTTCGATCCGCAAGTCGCCGGCGATGCGCAGACCCGTGCTACCGTTGCCACCATCTTATCGATCCTGGCGATCATGGTTTACATCTGGTTCCGTTTCGGCGACATGAAATACGCCACGGCAACGGTGGTGGCTCTGATCCATGACACCCTGGCCGTCGTCGGCGCAGTGGGCCTCAGTCATTATTTGGATAATGGATTCGGCCGCGCTTTGCTGATCGAGCCGTTCCGCATCAACCTGACCCTGGTGGCGGCGATTTTGACCATCATGGGTTACTCGATGATCGACACTATCGTGGTGTTCGACCGCATCCGTGAAAACCGCGGCCGCTACGGTGTGCTGACTCGCAAAGTGATCAACGATTCGATCAATCAAACGCTGAGCCGAACGCTACTGACCGCCGGTACCACGCTGATTACCGTGAGCACTATGTATTTACTTGGCGGTCCGGCCATTCACGGCTTTACTTTTGTACTTTTGGTTGGCATATTGATCGGGACGTATTCGTCGATCGCCATTGCTTCGCCGATTTTGCTGATCGGAGCTGACGTTACGAAGCCGGCGAAGGGTGGAAGCGGGCCAGCCCTTGGGCAAGGGCGGCCAACAGATGGAACTGGGCCTGCCCCAGCTCTCGCACAGGGACGGCCGGTCGACGTCGAGCCGGCTACGCCGGTTGGTACCCGGCGGGTCGGGCCAAGTCGTATGTGAGTTGTATCTGCGTTGATAATTTTCGCCGCGGCGCCCGCCCAGCATAACCCGCGGCCATTGGGAAGGAGTCCCACAAATGCGCAAGGATGTGACGCTTGGAATGTCGATCGGCGGCGTGGTGCTGGCCATCGTCATTGTTGTCCTCTCTTTATCCAACCACAAAAACTCCAATCGCCATCCGGTTGAGATCGGGCAAGCACCCGATTCAAATGCCGGCGGAGATGGTTCGGGTCAAACCACACCGGACGCTGGTTCCGGCACGTCCGACGCCTCGGCCAAACCGGACGTTACTCCGACGACCGAATCGACGGCTACTCCGCTTGCCCCGAAGGTGGATGACAAATCAGTCGCCGCCAATCCCCCCGTCGACATTTCTCCAGCCACCAAACCCGCTGACCCAACAGCCAGCGCCACAGCTCCCGACAAACAGGATCCCATTTGGGGCGGCAAACTCTGGGGAAATTCTCCGACGCCACTGCTCGGCACCAGCATAGCGCCTGATCCCAACGCGGCCGCCGCCGAAAAGGTTGCGCAAGCCACCAGCGGCGCGCCGGCTGCCGATGCGCCTAAGCCTCCTGAGGCCGTCACCAGCGCCATGACCATTCCCCCGACCATTGCCACCTCCCAACCCTCGCCCGGCGCACACACGCACACCGTCCAAAAGGGCGAAACATTTTCCACCATTGCCGCCACCGCTTACGGCAGCGCCAATTTCTATCCCTATCTGATGCGGGCTAATCCGAATATCGAACCCAAAGCCTTGCGGCCCGGGATGGTGATTACCATTCCCGATATCGCCACGGTGAAACCCGCTGAAAAAACGCCCCTCCCCGCCGCTGGTGGAACCACACCTCAGCCGATCGCCGCCAACGCCTATGTGGTTCAACCTGGTGACAACCTCAACAAGATTGCCATTAAGAAATTCGGCAAAGTGGACATGGTGTCGCGGATTTATGAGCTGAACAAACAAGTCATCGGTGACGATCCCGCCAAGCTGAAAGTGGGTATGGTGCTGACCATGCCGCCTGTGGCAACGGCGGTTGCCCCGCACTGATTTTTGCCAGCCTATAATGCGTCTGACCCTTGGCGGACTTCGGGTCCGCCGATTTCTTGTTTTATGGGCCCGACCGAAATCTCGTCCGGGCCGGGAAGGAAAACCATGCCCTCATCGACACCCAAAATCGCGTTGGTCACCGGAGCCAACAAAGGCATCGGCCTGGAAACCAGCCGCCAGCTTGCCAAGCTCAGTTTCGTCGTGCTGATGGCCGCTCGTGATGAATCCCGCGGCCAGACGGCAGCGGCTCAAGTTGCCAAGGAAGGTGGCCAGGTCCAATTTCTGAAACTCGACGCCGTCAACCCCGCTGATCGCGCCGCCGTTGCCGGGTGGATCGCCGAGAAATATGGAAAGCTGGATGTTCTGATTAACAACGCCGCCGTGAATCTGGACCGGGAGTTCAAAACCACCACCGTCAGCGAAGACATTCTCCGCAAAACATTCGACACCAATTTTTTCGCCGTCATTGCCCTGACGCAAAAATTGCTGCCGCTGCTTGCCAAGAGCGAGGCGGGTCGGATCGTCAATCTCAGCAGCAATCTTGGGTCGCTGACGCAGCACGGTGATCCGCGAAGCCAAATTTACAACGTGAAATTACCGGCCTACGACTTCTCCAAAACCGCGTTGAATGCTTTCACGGTCCATTTGGCTCACGAGCTAAAAGATACGCCAATCAAAGTGAATTCCGCGCATCCAGGCTGGGTGAAAACCGACATGGGCGGCGCGGGAGCCCCGATGCAGCTCGCCAATGGAGCGAAAACCAGCGTACAATTGGCGACGCTCCCCGCTGATGGCCCCACCGGGGGATTCTTCCATCTCGGCGAGCGGTTGCCGTGGTAGTTTAGATTCTCAGGAGAAAACCATGAAACATCGAAAACTCGGCGCATTAAAAGTTTCGGAAATCGGTCTCGGCTGCATGGGCATGAGTGATTTTTACGGACAGCGCGACGATGCTGAATCCATCGCCACCATTCAGCACGCCTTGGATCAGGGAATCAATTTCCTCGACACGGCCGATGCGTATGGCCCGCACACCAACGAGATTCTGGTCGGCAAAGCCATCGCCGGCCGCCGCAAGGACGTCGTCATCGCCACCAAGTGCGGCATCGTCCGCGATCCGAACAATCCCAGCATTCGCGGCGTGAACGGCAAACCCGATTACGTCAAATCTTCCTGCGAGGGAAGCCTCCACCGCCTCGGAGTGGATGTGATCGATTTGTATTACCAGCATCGCGTCGATCCCAATACGCCGATCGAAGAAACGGTGATGGCCTTGGGTTATCTCGTGCAAACCGGCAAGGTGCGGTTCATCGGTTTGTCCGAGCCGAGCGTCGAAACGCTGCGGCGTGCCAATGCCGTGTTTCCAATCACCGCGGTGCAGAGCGAATATTCCCTCTGGACCCGCGATCCCGAGGAAGGAATGCTCCAGGCCTGCGAAGAGCTTGATGTCGGCTTCGTCCCTTACAGTCCGCTCGGCCGAGGATTTCTAACCGGGCAAATCAGGAGATTTGAAGATTTCGCCGCTGATGATGTTCGCCGCAACACTCCCCGGTTTCAGGGCGAAAACTTTCAGAAGAATCTCGATCTGGTCAAACAAGTGCAGGCGATGGCCGCGAAAAAAGGCTGCACGCCCGGACAACTTGCCCTGGCCTGGGTGCTGGCCAAGGGAAAACATATCGCGCCCATCCCCGGTACCAAGCGGCGGAAATATCTCGACGAAAACATCAAAGCGACTGAGGTTTCGCTGAGTAAGGACGAGATGAATCAGTTAGACGCCATTTTCCCACCCGGTGCGGCAGCCGGGGAGCGCTATCCCGAACAAATGATGAAAATGGTTAACGCCTGACGCACCGAGAACGGCCCGGCTCGACCAGTCATCGTGTCACCTTGTCACCCGATCATCCCGCGACTCCGCCTCGCGCGCCACCCGACAAATCCTCGGCCCTATCCGGCAGAAGATTTCATAAGGAAGCGTCCGAGCCAAGAGCGCCAGCACATAAACACTTGCCGGTGAAAGCGGATCATCATCCAGGACGGTCACTTCATCCCCCGCCACGGCCTGCGAATCCGGCCCGAGGTCGAGCGTCGCGCTGTCCATGCTCACCGCACCAACCACCGGATATGCCCGCCCATGAATAATCATCTTGGCACAATTAGAAAAATCGCGCAGATATCCATCGGCATAGCCGACCGGCACGAGGCCGATCGTCGTTTCCCTTGAGGCCGTCCACGTTCGCCCATACCCCACGCTGGTGCCGGCGGCGACGCGGCGGACACTCATCAGCGGAGCGGTCCATTTCAGCGCTGGCTTCAGCGGCCGATCCATGCTGGGACTAAATGTCGGATCGATGCCGTAAAGCGCCAATCCCGGCCGCACCATGTCGTAATGCGAAGACGGATGAAAAAAAATCCCCGCACTGTTGGCGGCGTGCCGGCGGATTTTCACGTTGCGGGATTTGAGCTTGGCCATCGGCTCGGCGAGGGCGGCATTGAAGCGCTCGATCTGCTGCTGCGTGAAAGGGCTGTACCGATTCTCCGCTTCAGCGAAATGAGTGCCCACGGCGGTCAAACGCAGCGTGGCATGGGATTCGATGCGATCGATCAAATCCGCCAGATCACCTTCAGCAACGCCGGCGCGGGTCATGCCCGTATCAACCATCACCTGCACCGCCGCTCGTTTGCCGACCGCCACGGCGATGCGGGCCACATCATCGGCGGCCGAGCGGCTGCAAAGTGTCAGCACCCACCCGTTGCGAATGGCCGTCTCAATTCGGCTGCGCTGGCTGCCAAGGAAACCATTCTCCACCGGCCGCATGATGTAAGTCGTCAATCCGGTGCCGGGAAGCTGCTGCGCTTCTTCAACCGTGGCCACCGCCAGTGCATCAGCAAACGGCCCCTCCAGCGCATCAATGGAAAAATTGTACAGCGCATCGACCACCACATCGGCCCCATGCCCATACGCATCGGCCTTGATGACCGCGCAAATTTCCGTCCCCGGCTGCAACCGGCGGCGCAGCAGGGCGGCGTTATGCAAAATGGCGTCGCGGGAAATCAGAAGCCGAGGCTGGCCAAGTGTCTGTTTCGCATCCATGCGAGGTCCGATGTGCAAAGCGGCCGCTATTTCTGGCGAAAGACGATCCGTCCTTTGGTCAAGTCATACGGAGATAGCGCGACCTTTACCCGATCGCCCGGCAAAATGCGGATGAAATGCTTGCGCATCTTGCCCGACACAATGCCCAGAATTTCCTTGCCCGACCCGTCCAGCTTGAGCTTGAACATCGCATTGGGCAGGGCGGTGGTGACGGTCGCTTCCACTTCAATCGGCTCAGACTTAGCCATCAGGCTTCTTCTCCGCAAAACTTCCAGGTGGTTCTATGGAAACGATATTACCGCAAAGGTTGCCGAGTCTCAATCCAGCCAAATGCCGGAGCCAACATTTCCTTTGCGATTGCCGCGGGTGGAGGATTACAATTTGTTCGGTGAATTTCAGCGGCTTTAGTTGTCAAATGTGCGGATAACGCAGAAAGCGGCAAACATGGTGAAAAAAGGGCCAACTTGCAGTCGCCGGGGATTCTCCTTTGCCGTGTTGGTTACCGCCGGCACGTTGTTGATGATCGCCGCTTGCGGGTGTAGTTCCGGGGGAACCCACGGCACGTACGACAACATCCAGCAGGAACGAGATGCATGCGGCCCGTTGCCTGTCGACTACGAGGGCATTTCGCGCTACCTAGCCTTCAGCGAGCTGTCGAAAGAGCACGATGTGAAAAGTCCTGGGGCGGTGGCCGTCGAGGCGACCGTCGGTCAGCCGTTTCGGGTCAAGAGTTTCAGAGGCTTGCTCAACGGCGGAGGCGAGCGGTACGGTTGGGCGGTTCCGGTGCAATGCAGCTGGGTGGAAGCAGATGGCCACGCGAAGCAGGCGGATTTTACCGCGCTTGTCGGCGGCGACTTTGCGCCAGGGCACGTCCGGCCCGGCGGCGTGGGAATGGGAAACGGGAACTTAATTCGGAAGTTGGATTAGCTGAGTAAGCTCCGCATTCGGTTGCGGTCGAGGACGCAGGGATAACCAGCCCCCGCGCTTTTACTTTCAAGGAGACAGGCCATGCACCAGCGTCTTTCGCGATACTTCCAGATGGTTCGGATCGGGCTGTTTGTCATCGGCGTCACCGCCTTCGCAGAACTCGCGAGTAGCGCTCAAAGCGACAAGAACAGTCTTGACATGAGCTCGCGCCCGTATGCCATGCACACGGATGATGCGGCTGCGAACGACGAAGTGCGCGCAAAGCTCGACCGGCAGGTCAAGGCGATCGATTTTAATGGCAACGAGTTCAGCGACGCGGTTGATTTCATTTCGGATATGTCCAAGGTTGAAATCAAAGTTGACTGGGCCAGCCTCAAGAAGATTCACATTGGGCCGGCGGCGATTGTGACGGAAAAACTCAAGTCCGTCACTTTTTGCCAAGCCCTGGACAGGATTCTGGCGGACGTGGGCGCGGGGCACGTGTCCCTGACCAGTCGCGTTACCAATGGTATGGTCATCATCCAGGCTGCGAACGACCTGCCGGTCGTGGTGATGGTTTACAACATCAGCGCGATGTTGAAGGCCCATCCGGTGGACACCGAAAAGTTTCTCGCGGTCATTCGCAACGAGGTAGACCCCGGTTCGTGGGTTGAGTACGCGGGCAGGAGCGGGATGATGTATCTGGATCGCGGCACGCTGTACGTTACGCAGACGCCGGAGAATCAACAGGCGATTCAGAAGCTCTTGGATGAGTTTAAGGCAGGTCCGCAGGGGCAGGGAAAATAGGCCGGGCTTTACGCCGTCTCGCGTTCAATCCGGTGAAATGCCGGAGCAACATTTTCTTTGCGATCGCCGCGGGTGGTGGATTACAATGTCTTTGCGTTAAATCCACGCGCTGGCGGATGGAATTGCTATCCAACGGCAGGGTGCAAGGATGTGGGTCATGTCGCACAAAAGCTCACCAGATCTTGACCGTGCCGGGCGCTCAGAACTCCACTACGCGGCGAACACGGGTGACGTTGACAAGGCAAGCAAACTTATCGCAGTTGGTGCCGACGTGCGTCTTGCGGATGCCAACGGCAGGACCCCACTCCACTTTGCGGCTCAGGCTCAATCTGTTCCTGTCATTGAGTTACTTCTTGCCAACGGCGCGGAAGTTGACGCCCGGGACTCTCATGGCAACACTCCGCTCTCGACTGCCACATTCAGTTTCCGTGGCGATGGGGGTTCGATCGCCGTTCGCCGGAAAGCCGGGGCCGATCCTCACGAAGTAAACAATCATGGTGTGTCGCCCGTGAAACTCGCCCGCACAATCGCCAACTATGATGTCGCAAAGCATTTCGCCGACGTCGCCGCAGAACTGGATGTCACAGAATAGGAAAACGGGACAAACTCGGGCTCTCAATCAGTTTCGTAGGGTCCGCACTGCGGGCCGTTTACTGGCCAATCCGATCACGTCGGCCCGCAGCGCGAATCATGCCAAACCGTTGGCTCACAAAATGGTCCGCAGTGCGGACCCTACATCGCTCATTGCTTCGTTGTCCCGTGGATGTAATGGTCGTGCTGGGCGGCCATGTCGGATGGCAATCCGGGGACCGTTCCAGCGTGCTTAAGGAGCCGCTGTGACAAGGTCGGTTTGTGCTCTTGTCCCTGAGCGTCGACGACTTTCACGTCGACTTCGACGCGGGTTCCTTCCGTCCAGGGCGCGGGCTGATCGAGCACAATGATGCCGCTGTTGACGGTGCCGTGAACTGTCATTTGGCCTTCTGGTCGACTTCGCCAATTCTATCAGATGTGGGGAAAGCAGTCGAATTGAGGGCGGTCTCAATCCTCCTGCTGCAAACTCCGGGCGATTCGCTGATAACTTTGCCGCCGCCAATCCGGTCCTTCGCCGTCGGCTACATCGGGGAAGAAATCGGTGACATTGTCGATCGTGACTCCCCAGAGGCCAAAATGCTTAACGCCGGGCGTGTCGATCACCTGGCCGCCGATATCCAAATTGTAGGATCGGGCCGATGTTGTGGTGTGCCGGCCTTTGTTGGTAAAGCGACTGATTTCGCCGACGCGCAGGTTCAGGCCGGGTTGCACGGTTCCAATCAAGCTGCTTTTGCCGACGCCGCTGTGGCCGGCCAATACGGTGACTTGATCGTGCAATCGATCTTTCAATTCGGAAATCCCTTCGTTGCGGATAACGCTCGTCTGCAATACATCGATGCCGAGATGGCGATAATGATCGAGCACTTCCTGGGCTTCATCCCAAACCTGCTGGGTTCCCGGCAGGCTTTGCACGAGGTCAATTTTATTGATGCAAAGAATCGGCGCTAACCCACCGGCCTGGGCGGCGACGATCATGCGATCGACCAGCCCCCACTTGGCCGCCGGCTGCACGATGGAAGCGACGATCAACATCTGCTGCGCATTGGCGACAATTGGATGCTGGACCTGCGAACGCAAACTTTCGGTTCGAGTTAATAGCGTTTTCCGCGGCAGCACCGCTTCGATCACGGCCTCGGGTTTGCCGGTGTCATGCACGGTGCCGATGGTTTGAATCCGTACGTAATCACCGACGACGACGGCCGTGTCGCTGATTTGGGTGAGCATCTTGCGGACCACGCAAAGCCAGGTCTGTCCTTCGCAGGCCACATCGATAAACAGCGAATAGACTTGCGTCACTTGGCCGATCGGCAGGGCTTCGATGCGAGCGCTGCATTCCTCATCAGCCGCGCGCAGCAGGGCCGTCTTCATCATTTTCTGATGTTGGGAATCGCTGCTCGATTCGCCGGATCGCTGCTGATCATTTAGGCGGTCTTCATCCAGGCCGCCGGACAGATAGCGGGCCGTCAGGTCTTTTTCACGCGGAGATTTTCGAGTTCTGCGGGGCAACGTTTGTTTATGTTGATCGGCGGCGACGGTAAGTCAACTTATTATGTTGCCTTTATCGGAGCATTGTGGTGGGATAATGCCATGCCGCGGTCCGCATGGGACAAGCCAAAGATTCTTAAGGCCCTGCGTCGGCTTTCTAAACAGAAACAGGACCTTTCCTACAACAGAATGACCCAGCGGCATCAGGCATTGGTGTCCGCTGCGGCGTATCACTTCGGTTCTTACCGTGCAGCGGTCGAACATGCCGAGATTGATTACCGCACGGTTCTGCGGCGGCCGCGCTGGACCAAGTTGATGATTATCAAGCTGATCAAAGCGGCCCGGCGCGCCGGCGAGGATTTGCATTGGTCGGCGGTGACACAGCGGCGCGATGACCTGGGCAAGGCTGCGTTTGCGGCATTGCAATCACGATTGTTCGGCCGCTGGGACAAAGCCCTGCAGGCGGCGGGGCTGGATGTTGATGACGTGGCGATCTATCGCCGTTGGGATTCGCACACGATCCTTTTTGAATTGCGCTGTCTGGCCCGAGACGGCGAAGCGGTCAACAGCGGCGCGATTCAGCGGGAAGACCCGGGTCTTCATGCGGCAGCGGTGCGGCAGTTCGGTGGTTACGATCAGGCGTTGCGGGCAGCAAAGCTGGATCCATTGGTGTATCGCCGTCGTCGCCGCTGGACGCCGCAGCAGGTCGTGACGGAATTGAAAATGCTTTATCGCGGAAAATCATCGAAATTCAGCGCAACGGCGTTGCGCAAACAGCACAGTTCTCTTTACGGGGCGGCCCTGCGGCACTTTGGCAGTTTGTCCGCCGCCTGCGGTGCCGCGGGGTTGCGGATGAAGACCAAGAAGCGACCGGGGAAGCGCATTCCTTAATCCTGGGTGCCACAGGTCGCGGTACTCCGAGACCTGTGCGGCGTGGCGGTGCGGAAGACACAGGTCTGCGAGTACGCCGACCTGTGGCACCCTGACGCCGTCTTCGGCGCTCACCTTTTTTGTCCGGCGCTATGCGGTAAGATGCGCCGCATGAGGGTGCGCATCATCACCTTGTGTATTGGGCTGAGCGGGTTGCTGCTGGCATCTTGCGCGCACATTCCCAAGCCGACGCAAGAAGAACTGTATGCCCGTGATCGCTGGGCGGCGATCGTGACGGAGGAGGATCGGCAAACGGTTTTCGACGAGACGGCAATGCACACCGGCTGGAGTGAGAAACGCAAAGTCCTCTATCAGCTCGACCGATTTCAACACATTTGGCGCACGGAAGATCGCAAAGCCCGTGAAGCTGCGACCAAACAGGCGGCGGCTACCCATGCCGCCGCGACCCGTGCGGAGGCTGCCCGTGCTGCTCGGCTGGCGAGCCGACCATCGACTCGGGCCACGACTCGACGTCGTTCGCTTCACGGTACAACCGAGCCTGATTCCAAGGATTGAATCACCATGCCGCCGAGCCGCTTGAAATGTCCCATTTGTAAGAGCGTGAGTCTCGATGCAGCGACGCTGGATCAAGGATTGATGGCGTATCGCTGCGGTCAATGCAATGGAAACTGGATTGCGCCGAAGGATTACTGGGCATGGTTAGGTGATCGGCAGGTAATCCCGGAACCGCCGCCGGCCGAGAAGCCGATTAATTTGCCCGTCGTCGAAACCGAAACGCCGAAGTTTTGCCCCGAATGCGGACGGTTTATGCGGCGTCACAAGGTCGGGCATGGAATTCAATTCGCCGTCGATCGCTGCGGAAACTGCGGTGGTTTTTGGCTCGACGCCAACGAATGGGAGAATCTCAAAAGCCGCCACATTCACGAGCGGCTGCATTTCATCGCCTCCGATGCATGGCAAGCCGAGGTCGCTCGGGAAGAGCGGGAAAAGGGCCACGAGCAAATCGTGCTCACCAAGCTCGGGCCGGAAGATTTGGAGAAAATTAAATCGATCAAGGCCTGGATTGATTCCCATCCGCGCCGAGCGGAGCTGTGCGCATTTCTGCTGGATAAGAAGGAGCGGTAATCCGGCCTGGATCGTGAATCATGGCAAAACGCCGTGGACGGATCGGTGCATTAAATCCCGCACCGAATGAGAATAACCATTAAAAGCGGATTTTCTGCGGCAGTTGCGGACCGGTTTGCGCAACTTAGAATCTATGGGAGCTGTCGGCTGTCGCCGCGGCACAGTGGCTTTCACATCGGATTCAGCCATGTCAATGCGATTTTGCGTAGGATTGTTGGTTCTTGGTCTTTTAAGCGTACCGGTGATCGCCCAACCAGGACCGCCGCAGGATGACGGTCCCCGCCAGGGACCGCGGCGTGGGCCTGAGCGAATGCTGAATCATCTCAAAAGCGCTCTGGATGTGAATGACCAAGAATGGATCACGCTGCGTCCGAAGATTGTCGAGGTTATGGCGCTTCGCCGCGATCTGGCTCCGATGGGCGGTCCGCCGGGCATGATGATGGGCGGTGGAACCGGCCCCGGTGACGGCCCTCCGCCAAGACGGGACAGCGAACCGCGAGACAACAATAACGATGGCCCATACGGAAATCCCCCTGCGACACAACCGAGCCAGGGCAATCACAATACCGCCGCCGATCAATTGCCTGCCGGCCGGCAGGATGATCATCAGCCGCCGCCCCCCGGCGCGGGACAGCCGCCGCGGTCGGAGGTTCGGGACCGTTTCGACGATTTGCAGGATGCTTTGGATAACAAAGACATCAAGCCGCAGGAACTGGAACAGAAGATCGCCGCCTATCGAGCCGCCCGAAAACAGGCGATGGAGAAATTGAAAAAGTCGCAGGATGATCTGCGGCAATCGCTCACGCCGATGCAGCAAGCGGTGCTGATCACGGCCGGGTTGATGGATTGAAAGGAAGTTGAATATGCTGCCCAAGTCGTTGCAAGAGCGGCGGAAATTTTTGGCTCGGCTCGGATTCGGGGCGTCCGTAGCCGGAGCAATGAAATGGTTTGAGCCCGGCGTTTTTGCTGAGGAGTTGCAGCGATTGATCATGACGCCGCAGACCACGGAGGGGCCGTTCTATCCGGACCATTTGCCGCTGGATACGGACAACGATCTGCTGATCATCAACAATGCGATCACCCCGGCGGTGGGGCAGGTGACGCATTTGACTGGCAAAATCACGGATGCCAATGGCGCGCCGATTCGCAACGCCGAGATCGAAATCTGGCAGGTCGACAGCTTCGGCTCGTACATCCATAGCCACGGAACCAACCGGGAAACCAATAAACACGACGGAAATTTCCAGGGATACGGCCGATTCCTCACCGGTTCCAGCGGCGAATATTATTTCCGCACGATCAAACCCGTGCCATATCCCGGCCGCACGCCGCATATTCACGTGAAAGTGAAAGCCAAGGCCCAGGAGCCGCTCACCACGCAGATTTTTGTGCAAGGCGAGCCGCGCAATCGCTCGGATATGGTGCTGCACGGCATCATAAATCCGAAGCAGCGCCAGGCAATTCTCACTGATTTCGCGCCGATTCAATCATCCACCGTGGGGGAATTAGCCGCGAATTTCGACATCGTGCTTGGGGAAACTCCAGACGCTGAGTAAATGCCCCGATTTTTTGTGGCGGTTTTTCGGCTGTCGCGCAACCTGCCTAATGGAAGCGTGATTCAAAACCGGCGCGTCGCCGGGTAACGACTGAAATAATCGCTTTGGGCAGCAAACCATGCCCTCGGTGCTTGCTCGATTGGAGGTCCCATGAAAGGTTTTGGCAGAAACACCTGGATGTTCCTCGGCGTCGGCCTGATCGCGCTGGCCATGGGGTTGAACCCCGTGTTCGGTAAGACATCGAGAAGGGGAGAGCGGGTACACAAAAAGGAACCGACGAGTTCGCCGACGACAAATCCGTTTGGTCCGCCACCAACGTCCATGCCGACCAGTAAGCCAACCTCTCGTCCGGGCCCTCCTCCTCCTCCACCAACCAGTAAGCCGACGAGCCGTCCTGCCGGTCCGCCACCACCTCCTCCGACTAGCAAGCCGACGACCCGACCCAATGGTCCGCCACCGCCGCCGCCCCGCAACTAATTGGTGAAATGCCAATGCCATCGATCGACCCGCTTCGGAGGTACGCGTTGCTCCCCGAATTGACCATCCGTGCCCAGCGTAATGTGATATCATCGCTAGGCAATCGTTATGATCGGTTTTCCCAAGCTGCTTTTGGAGCAAGCAAAAGAGTCCGCAACAGCGCGTGGCCAACTGCTTTCGATCTACGAACGATACCTGCACCTGCTGGCTCGTTTGCAGATCGGACGCCGCCTGCAGGGAAAAGTCGATCCGGCTGATGTCGTGCAGGAAACTTTTCTCGAAGCGCACCGGCAGTTCCCGATGTTTCGCGGGACCACCGAGGCGGAGCTGACCGTCTGGCTGCGAAAGATTCTTGCCGGTCAAATCGCTCTGACGGTTCGCCGATACGCCGGTACCAAAGCGCGCGACATCCACCTGGAACGCGATTTGGTTGATGATCTCAACCGCTCGTCGGCGGTTCTCGATCGAGGGTTGATGGCGTCCACCAGCACGCCGAGTTTGCGGGCATCACGTCGTGAACAGGCACTGCTGCTGGCCAGCGCGCTGGACAAGCTTGCGGAGAATTACCGTGAAGTCATTATCCTCCGCAATTTGGAAGGTTTGAGCTTTGCCGATGTCTCAGAGCGTATGGGGCGCACCGAAGCCAGCGTGCAGAAGCTGTATGTCCGTGGCCTGGCGGCGCTAAAGTCTGCCATGGGTGATGAGCAATGAACTCGCCGATTAACAATCGCACCAATGCCGACGATGTGTCGCAAGGCGGGCCGGGCGGTTCGGATAAAGATGATCCGCGCGTCTTTGCCGCCGTGCAGGAATTCTTGGCCGCTTTGGAATCCGGCCGTCGCCCCAGCCGCCGTGAATTTGTCGCCCAACATCCGGAGATCGCCGAGCAACTCGCCACTTGCTTGGACGGCTTGGCGTTCATCCATTCCGCTGCGGGGGAATTGAACCGATTCGACAGCAGCAGCTCCGGCCGTGCTGAAATGCCGATCGATCTCAGCAACGCTCAGCCACTGGGTGATTTTCGCTTGCTGCGCGAAATCGGCCGCGGTGGCATGGGGGTGGTGTATGAAGCCATGCAATTGTCGCTCGGCCGGCGAGTCGCTCTGAAAGTCCTGCCTTTGGCGGCGGCGATGGATTCCCGCTACCTCGAACGCTTTCACAACGAAGCCCAGGCGGCGGCGCGATTACATCACACAAATATCGTGCCCGTGTATGCGGTTGGATCTGAGCGATCCGTTCATTTTTATGCGATGCAGCTTATCAATGGGCGCGGCTTGGACGTGATCATCGCCCATCTGCGGCAAGTTGCCCGGCCTGCGGTGGTTGCCGAGAATTCTGCACAACCACTGCCGCCAATTCGGACGCCTGAGCGATCCACCAGCAGCGTCGATGTCACCTCGCCGATGTCTCCGCCCCCTGGCCTGGAAGCGGCCGCCAGCCTTACCACCATGCGGGCATCGCGCGGATCGGCGTATGCCCGTTCCGTCGCCGCACTCGGCAAGCAGGTCGCTGAAGCGCTGGAATACGCGCACCGTGCCGGCGTCGTTCATCGTGATATCAAGCCCGCCAATCTCCTGCTCGACAACAACGGCACGCTCTGGATCACGGATTTCGGCCTCGCCCAATTTTACGCCGAGAACAATTTGACCCGTAGCGGCGATTTAATCGGCACGCTGCGTTACATGAGCCCGGAGCAAGCCGCCGGCCGCGGAGCCGTGCTCGATCAACGCACCGATATTTATTCTCTCGGCGTCACGCTCTACGAATTGCTCACCTTGCAGCGGGCATTTCCCGGAACCACGCACGAGGAATTGCTACACCAAATCACGCATGTCGATCCGCCGCCGGCTCGTTCAATCGACCGCACCATTCCGCGTGAGCTGGAGATCATTCTCGGCAAAGCCATGGCCAAGGAACCGTCGGAGCGGTATGCATCGGCCCGACAATTCGCCGATGATCTGCAGCGGTTTCTCAAGGATGAGCCGATCCTCGCTCGCCCGCCGTCGGTGTGGAATAAAACGCTCAAATGGACGCGCCGGCACAAGGCCCTGACATTGTCGGCGATCACCATGTTAGTGGTCGGCTTTATCGCCTCGACCATCAGCACGTTTCTCATCGCCCGGCAACAAGGCCTGACCGAAACCGCCCGGCGGCTTGAGCACACCAGGGCCATCGAGGCCAATCGCCAGCAGCGTCGGGCGGAAAGAAGTTGGCAACAGGCGCGACAAGCCGTCGACTTTTTCTCCCGCATGGCCATTACGATGGATCAGCCGCAGGTCAGCAATGAGCGCCGGGATATGCTCGAGGAAGCGCTCAGCTATTACGAAGCATTCATCGAAGACCGCAGCGGTGATCCATCGGTGGTCCGAGAGCTGGATACGGCCAAGGCGACAGTCGCCACCGCTTTGGCGCGCTTCACTGAGTTGGATGCGGCGGTTCATGTGCTGGATCGGATACGATTGCTGGATCAACCGGCGGTGCTAAAGGATTTGGGCATCACCTCCGACCAGGCCGCCGCCGCTTTGCAGTTGGCCAGCTTAGTGTCTCCCAATGTGGGGCCACCGCAATCGCCCGCCACGACCCGTGAAGCGACGATGGTGCAAGCCGCTGCCATCAATAGCCAATTGGAAAAAATCCTCGGCTCCGATCAAGCCGAGCGCCTGGGGCAAATCGACCGCCAACTCCGTGGCCCCATGGCGTTCGGTGATGCGGATGTGGAACAAAAGCTTTCCCTCAGCCGAGAGCAGCGCGACAAGATTCGCACCATTGAGTTGCAATACCGAGCCGCCCGTTTCGATGCGAGCCGGCCAAACGGCGAGGGCGCCAAGCCGACGGTCGAAACAGTTCGCCACGACATGATCAATCGCGTCCTGGCCGAATTGACGCCTGATCAAGTTGCAAAATGGAAAGCCCTGACCGGCGCCCCGTTCACAGCCCATTTGGTGCGTGATTCATCTTTGCATCGAATGGGCCCGATGGATGGGCTTGGAGCGCCGGATCAGGGTCCCGACGGCCCGCCGCCTGAAGGACCGCAGGGTCCCGGCCGAAAACCGGAATCGCCTCCGCCTGACCGTCCGTTTGATAATCCCGATGGTGATTTCCCGCCACCACCGCCTCCATCCCGATAGCTTCGCCGCGCCGTTCTAGGACAGTCACGATTCACTGGCCCTTTGGCTTTTTCAACACCTCCAGCATGTCCTTGGCTTTTTGGTCACCTTGGTCAGCGGCCTTCTGATACCATTTGATGGCTTCAGCTTCATCCATCGGCCCTCCCAAGCCCATTCTCAGCATAAACGCCAAGAGGTCTTCGCTTTCGATATCTCCCTGTTCCGCTGCCTTGCGAGTCCATTTGCGGGCTTGCACCATGTCCTTTGCAATGGAACGGCCGAAATAATAATCTTTGCCAAGCGAAGATTCCGCATAGCTGTTGCCTTGTTCCGCTGCTTTGCTGAACCACTTGTGGGCTTCGGCGTCATCCTGTTTCACACCACGGCCTTTGTGGTACGCAATGGCCAGTTGGTCTTCAGCGGTTGCGTCCCCCTGATCTGCGGCTTTGCGGAACCACCGGACCGCCTCGGCTTCATCTTTGCCAACACCTTTTCCCTCACTGTAGGCAAAACCTAAATTCTCCTGTCCAAGAGCGTAGCCTTGATCTGCGGACTTGCGATACCACCGAACGGCTTCTGTGTCGTTCTTATCGACGCCTGTTCCAAGGCTGTAGGCTATGCCAAGATAAGTTTCAGCAGGAGCGTAGCCCTGTTCTGCGGCTCTTCGATACCAAACGACTGCTTGGACGTAATCCTTGGGAACACCCAGACCAAGCCCATACATCCTACCCAAGATAAACTGGGACATGGTATCTCCCTGCTCAGCCGCCTTGCGGTGCCAAAAAAGAGCCTGCGAATAATCCTTCGTAACGCCGTGGCCGTTTCGGTAAATCCCGCCCAAGCTTCGTTGTGCCGGAGCGAAGCCCTGATCAGCGGCTCGACGAATCCATTTGATGCCCTCCGCCTCATCTTTCGGCAAACCCAAGCCGTTCAAATATCCGATTCCAAGCTCACGCTCCCCTTCGAGGTTTCCCTGATCGGCCGCTTTGCGAAACCATTTTGCTGCCTCGCTATTATCCGACTGAACCCCTTGCCCTTTGGCGTATCGCTTACCCAGTTCGACCTGCGCTTCCGCATCTCCCTTTTCCGCGGCGGCGCGGATCGCCTCAATCGGCTTGGTCGTGGACTGGGTAGTCGTTGAAAGGGGTTGGGCAGTGAGGCAAGCAGCGCACATGCAGCCACACAGGACAACAAGTATGAGGTTAGAAAGTGCGGTTCCCACCAAAGGAAGTTTAACAAATGATACACCGCAGTCACCAATCGAGGCCGCGCCGCCACGCCATTTTCCGGCTTGATGGGCGTTTGCTCACAAAAAAAGATTCGCATCAACTCGGAAGCGCGCCGCCAGCGCCTTGATGTGTGCCTTGGAGAGTTCACGCTCGCCTTTGAGAAACATCGAGACCGCCGACTCGCTGCCGATGATTTTGCCGATCTGGGCTTGCGAAAGGCTGTTGGCATCCATGATGGTCCGTAGCGCCTCTTGCGGGGACAGGTCAAAGCCTTTGGGCGTGTGATTATCATCCTCGTACTTGTTTACCAACAGAATCAACGTGTCCAGATAGTCGCTGGCCCCGCTGTCGATCTCCCTGCCGATCAGCTCCTCAATGATCTCAACGGCAAGATCATGCTGATCATCGTCTTTGATCGGCTTGAGAGCTAAGCGCTGGATCAAGTCCATGTACGTGTCGGATTTAGAATGCTTCTTGAACTTTGTTTTCGTTGCCATGAGGCGCCTCCTCTAAATATCTCGCTTCCAACGATTCTTGTCGTATTCTTTGTGGTCTAACACGTGCGTGATCAGAACAGTCTGGCGGAGGTAGTCGATCAAAGTAATGATGCGGTATTTGTTTCCTCCGATGTCGAAAATCGTCGCGGTGCGTTTGGACAGGGTATCGGACGTCACGTCCGTCTGGCCGAATAACGCCCTGGCGTCCTGGAAGTTTTGCCAGCTTGCTTTGCGGGCCAGCTTGAACCAGCCATCGAAGGCGTTCGCATGCTGCCGACGCCCCGGCTTCGCTTGGTAAAACATCCGAAGCTTCTTTCGGCTGATAACGTTCAAGCCTTCACATTATGTGAACCAAGCGGTGAAAAGTCAAGCCGAAGTTCACAAAATGAGAAGATCCGAACGGAGCCGAGGCTTCATTTCGATTCCTTTACAAACCAAGGCAAATCAACGACGACCACGCGATCATCCTGGCGGCATCTAATCGCTGAGCGCAGACGGGCCGCGCGGCGGGTGTGCAGCAAGGCGTTCCACCAATGCTTCTCAACGATTTCCGGAATGATCACCGCGATGAAACGATCTGGATGTCGTTTTTTGACGATTTCTATCTGCTCCATGAGCGGCGTAATGAACTCACGGTATGGCGTTTTTACCAGTTCGAGTGTCGGTGCCGGGACACCGGCGGCTTGAGCTGGCTCGGTAACCTCTTTGGCCCATACCTGGCGCATCTGCGTTGCTTCATCTTCCGCCGCGTCCCCTTCGAGATTGCTCAAATGCACGGCGATGACATCCGCCGAAAGTCGCATCCCAAAGCTTAACGATTTGGCGGCCAGACGATCCCATCGGCTGATCGGAACCAGAACGACCGGGGACTCGCGGTGCGTCACTTGCAACGGCTCGTGGCACTTGATCTGTTGCTCAATGAAGGCGTAATGCCTGTGAACAAATCGAAATACCGTCAACATCATCGGGATCGCCAGCACGGTAATCCAAGCGCCCTCGATGAACTTGGCGGCAAGGATGATGACCAGCGCAGCTCCAGTGGCGATCGCCCCGATCCCGTTCACCGACAATTTTAGATATAGAGTCGGGCGGCCGCATTTTGATGCGACGGAAGTGTCGGGTTTTGTATCAGTGTTTCCCGGGACGGCTTGCGCCTGGGGCGATCCTCGCATTTGCTTGTACCAATGCATCACCATCCCTGCTTGCGAGAGTATGAACGCGAGGAATGCCCCGACGGCATAAAGGGGGATGAGCCGATCGGTGATGCCCTCGAAGACCGCCAGCAGGACGCCGCAGGCAAGGGCGAGAAACAACACGCCCACCGAGTACACAAGCCGTCGGCCGATGGACGCGAAGGCACGAGGAAGAAAATCGTCCTTGGCGATCAAACGGCACAAGCGCGGGAAATCCACGAAGCTGGTGTTAGCCGAGAGGCAAAGCACCATGAGCACGCTGCCCATCGTCAGATAATAGAACCAACCCCTGCCAATCACCGCACCGGTAAGTTGTGAAAGTACGCTCTGATATCCGGATTGATCCTGAATGGTGGCGCCGATCTGATAGGCGTGGCAAAGGTAGGCAATCGCGCCAAGCAAAATCGCCAGAATCAACACGATCAATGTCAACGTGCGGTGGGCATTTTTGACCGTCGGCTCCTTAAACGCGCTGACGCCGTTGCTCACCGCCTCGACGCCGGTCATGGCCGTGCAGCCACTGGCGAATGAGCGAAGAACCACCCAGATTCCGACGCCGGCACTGGCGGCTGGCAATGCAGGGGCGATCACCACCGCATGCGGATGTCCACCGCTGGAGATAGATTTAAGAATTCCCAGGCCAAGCACGGTGAACATGCTGGCGATGAAAAGGTAGGTAGGCAAAGCAAAGGCGACCCCAGCCTCGCCGGTGCCACGGAGATTAAGAAGCGTAATCAGTGCGAGGATGCCCAGGCACATGGGCACGGTGTACTTGTGCAAGTGGGGTGCAGCCGACACGACCGCAGCCACGCCGGCCGAGATGCCGACCGCGACGGTCAAGACGTAATCGATCATCAATGCGGCAGCGGCGAATAGACTTGCCCATGTTCCGAGATTCTCCTTGGCGACGGTGTACGATCCGCCATTGACCGGGTACGCCGCGATGGTTTGGCGATACGAGAAATACAACATCGCCAGAAGCGCGAGGATCGCTCCGGTGATCGGAAGGATGTAATTCAGACCGATTGCGCCGAGCGGCAGCAGGATGGTCAATGCCGCCTCCGGGCCATACGCGGAAGACGACAGTCCATCCAGGCCGAGTGCGGGTAAACCGGCAAGTACGCCGATCTTCTCGCCGCCCTGCTCGTCTGAAGCTAGGCGGCGGCCGAAGAGAAAATCAATTATCGACATTTACTCCTTCGATTGTCTGATCTGTCGAGCTGTAACGGCGGACAAAGCCTGACTTTTATCGGGCCTTCCGCAAGTTTCGCAAATCATTTTGACAATGGCCCAAATGTATTGGAAATCAATTTCGGAAGCGATTGCAGCCTGTTCGCAACGATCCCCAAGAGAAATCCAATTGCAAAGGAGTGGGAAAATGTCCAGCCAATTTATTGCTGAAGCCCTTGAGTCGCGGAGGCTGTTGTCAGCCAGCGGAAGCACCGGTGTTTTCGATTCGGCGGTCACGCTTGATCGGGAGCATATTCAAGCCGAGCTGTTGAAGTTCAAGTCCGATTGCGTCACCGCGACGGCGACCATGCTGGCCGATGTTGCGGCGATCAAGACGGACGATCCGGGCCAGGCCAGCACGGTAGCGCCGCTCGTTCTGCACTTGCGATCGGATGTCAGGGCCATGAACCTGGCTCTCGCGGCTGATCGGCTGGCGGAATCCAAGGCGGCGCTGGCGGATGAATCCGTGATCGCCGGCGATCTGCTGCAGATGGTTCACGACCGGGGCAACAAGTCAGCGGAAACGACCGATCGTGCCAAGCTGAAGACCGATCGCATTCAGTTGCAGAATGATTTGATCGCCGGCCTCAATTCCCGCATTGCCACCCGCGAGGCCGATTACACGACCATCGGCAACGATGAGCAGGCGATTACGTCGGCTGTTGAAAGCGATCCCCATGCTTCCACCAAGCTTCAAGCGGACGTGGCGAAGTGGGCCAGTGACAAGACGACGAACATGAACACCTTGCTGGCCGATCTTCAGAAAATCGCGTCCGATCGGGAGCAATTGGTGACCGATCTGACCGCCAGCCAGTCCATGACATAAGTGATTGCCATCGTGCAAGCAATTGCGGGCGTCCCCGGACAACGGCGGACGCCCGCTTTCATGGTATCGAGATCGGAGCGTCGTCAGTCCCGTATTATCGGTCGTCAATTTTGTCGCCGCGAAGTATCGGCCCCATTCCTTTCGCTGCGCCGCAGCCACTGCTTAAGACCCGGCTCAAATCCCCCGATGTTTCCCTATAAGGGAAGCTGTCTTATGCGAGCGAAGCAACCATCGCGACGTGGCATGGCGGTGCCATACACCATTATCCTCATGGCCGTGCTTATTGGCTTCGCTTCGTTCGCCGTCGATTGGGGACGGGTGCAGGCGGATAAGCAGGCCTTGGAGACCGCCGCCATGGCCGCGGCCCGCGCTGCCGCAGCGCAATTGCCCAACGGTGTGACCGCTGTCCAGAATGCCGCCGTCGCCTGGGCTGCCGATAACACCTGTGACGGCAACAGCGTCGTCATCAACGCGACAAGCGACGTGGTCTTCGGCACCTGGAATACAACGAACCGAACCTTTACGGTTTTGACCGGCTCAGCGCAATCGACCGCCAACGCCGTCCAGATTAACGCTCACCGGATCGCCTCCCGCGGCAACGCCATCCCCCTGATCTTCGCCACGCTGCTCGGAAAATCCACCTGCGATCTGAACGCCAGCGCAATCTGCACCTACTCCGGCAGCCCGCCGAATTTCGCCGGCCTCTCCAGCATCACTTGTGGAAACAACGCCACTTTCAGAAGCTATAACTCGGCTGACGGCTCGCCCGGCGGCTCAAACCTGAGCGACAACGCCATGGTCTGCTCCAACGGCGCAATCTCCCTCGCCAACGCCACAACGGTCGACGGCAACATCGTCACGGGCCCCAGCGGATCGGAATCCAACGGCAGCGGTTTTACTATCACCGGCTCGAAAACCACGCAGTCCACCGCTTTCTCCTACACCGCCGCACCGAGTTCGCCCGTTGGATCATCCGGATCGATCTCCCTCGGAAACAATCAGACCCTGAGCCTCCCCACTGGAACCTACTGCTACGATAACATTACCGTTGGAAGCGGCTTCACCCTGAATTGCTCCGGTCCCGTGATTGTTTACATCACCGGCGCCGTCAGCTTCACCGGCGCCACCACGATCAACGCTTACGACAGCATTCCTTCCAATCTGCAGATTTACCTGGTCGGCTCGGCCAGCATGACCCAAACCGGCAACGGCATGGTCTGCACCGCCGTCATTTACGGTCCCTCGGCCAGTATGAACATCGGGGGCGGTTTCATTATGGATGGATCGGTGATTGTTAACACCCTCACGACCGGCGTCGGCGCTTATTTCAATTACGACACCCAAGTCGTCGAGAGCGGCAGTAGCGGCGGGTCCGGAACCATTGCTCTCGTACAATAGTGCGTGAACATCGGCAGCCCGGCGGGACCACATGAAGCCGGCGATCCAAAACCAACGCGGGAAACAAATCAGTCACTCACCAAGGGCGTGTGGCGAATGGCCTTGAGGCGTTCGGCGATCGCCGCCACGTTGCCGGTCGGGATAACGAATCCGTTCACGCCTTCGTTTACATGCTCTTTCATTCCCGTGTCTTGGGTAACAATCACGGGCACGCCGCAGGCCAAGGCTTCCATCGGGGCGTAGGCGAATCCATCTTCATAACTCGGATGAACATATACATCGGCCTGTTGAAGATGCGGCAACGGATCCCCTGGTGCGATTTGAATGCGTGGGTCATTGGCAAGGGCCTGCCGTAAATAGCGGTGCATCCCGCGCGTACCGGAGCCGCCGACCAGAATCAGCCGCATGGTGGGATCGGTTATCCCTGAAAACGCCTCGATCAAAAGCGGCACTCCCTTCATGACGGTCAGGCTGCCGGTGTAGACAATGCGAAAGAGACCATCGTTAGGCTGCCGTGCGGACCGCACAAATCGCGGGTCAACCGGGTAGTGCAGACGATTCAGCTTCTCGCCCGCAACGCCCTCCGCGAGGAATGACTGACGGGTATATTCCGATCCGCAATGAATCACGTCCGCCAGTTCATATTCATCGAGCGTCTTGCGCACCTGATCGCTATTCAGCCAACTTTTCTCCAAGGGAAAGTCCCGCAAAGCCCTGGTATGGCAGCGGGCGACATTGTTGACATGACTGTTGGCGGCGATCAGTTCCACGCGTCGATATCCAAGCGCCTTAGCGCGCTCGAAGGAATAGCGCGATTGCCCGCCAAAACCGATGAACGTGCAGTCCTCGCCAACTGGCTTACCGAGCCGCCGCGCGACCGCACGGTCGAATCGCTCATTGATGATATGATTGGTGGCCCCGGGATTGAATCGCAAAGGCGTAAAGCGGATAAGCCAGGGCATCCAGCGGTCAGTTACCGTTTCTCCAGCGGTATCTCCCGCCTTGGGTTTGGGCGTGTAATAACGGTGTAAAACTCCCTCGGATCGAGCCGTCTCGACAACATGCGAAAAATGCTGCCCCAGACCGCCCTCGCCAAACGGTGCCGTGCAAGCGACGGTCAGCTTCGCCAAGGGTTCGCGCCCCGATGAAAGAGGGGTTCCGAAAATGCGTTCCACAATCCGATGTTACGAGATGTTACATGAAACGTAACATGTTATATAAAATTGCTGTGGCCAAGTGCTGGGCGATTTGAAGTTTGAGAATTCTTTGTTGAATGGAAAACATCCTTGACTGCACTTGGCCTCATTGCCGCTTTATTTCCTCTTCGGCTTTGGCCTAAGCCGCTGGCGGACCTTGGGAGCCTTGGCTAAGCCGGGGCTGTGGATGAAATGGATGTTGGCCGCTTTCCCGGCGGGCAATGGGCCAGCGGCGATGGTCCGCTGCACCGGCCGCACTATCTTTTCGTGGTCGGTATCGTAAACCGTGCTATCGTACACCCCGTATGCCGCGGACGCCGCATCCTGATTTTCCCAAAGGCCAACGATGCGGGTGGGTTGCAAACCTCTTAAACTTGTTCGGTGGCGTGAACGGAATTCGACAAAATGAGCTGCGTTGTCTTTCACAATCCTCGCCTTAAGCGCGGCTATTTCATCGCCAATGGTTGGTCTAACTGAATTGCCTCTGCCCTTAGCGATCATCACTCTCCCCTAGGCTTGGGTGCTGCTCATTTGCTGCTGCACCGCGGAACCCGCCATTTTGACTCAAGCCAATGCGCCATGTAGGACTTGAACCCGTCAAAAATCCCATTTCTGGCTCAAATACAGCGTTTTTCTTCCGAGTTGCTAAGCATTTGCTATCCACTTCTCAATCTCTGACCGTCGCCATTTTGTTACATGTCGCTTTTGCGCCAACTGATCAGAATGTCAGGTGACAATCGAAAATCAAAACCCTCGCTTTGACGATAATGCCGACTGCGATCGTCATACCTCGTGAAACGGATTCGACCACAGTACATCGCCCTCAATTTCCGCCGCATCCTCTGCGCAGCTTTAATCTCGACTCCGCAACGCTCGGACAATTCAACCGCAGTAACTTTGCCGTCATTTGATGCCCATTCCCACAACGCTCTAAACCAATCGACAAGGGGAAGCTTGGAATAGGCGAAGAAGGTCTTTGCTTGCGACACGTTCAAGTCGGCAAATAACTGGGCGCAAAGATCGTCAGTTCCAACATGCTCAAGCCACCGCTTTCCACACTTTTTTGAGAACCTTCGCACCTTTTTCATGTCGTTAAAAGCGTATTCAAAGCCCAGCAAAATCTCCAGTTAGATCATTTTTAACAACAAACTGGCGCGGCGCAATCTCCGACAAAACGATGCCCTTGGCGGCGGGGCATGAAACATCAAAACGATCCCTCTCCAGTAATCGAGTCAACCGCCTTTACGGTCGGAATGGATCAAAATCATTCCGCTACCGACATCAGCCCCAAGATTGACCGCTCATGGCATCGCTTGCTGTATCCGTTGCCAAACCCCTACGAAAAGGGCGATGCTCGCGAAAACAATCACGTTTATCGAATCCTTGGGTACTGCCTTGCTGTATCGAGAATTGAAGCTTTGGCAAAAGTTTCATCATCCAAGGCGAGCTCCCCTCGGTTCTGTTGCGAGTCCAAGCGATCCTCAAAACTACATCAATACAGAATGGATCGTAGTTTTCTCGAAGGGGCAGCCTCGTCTTGAATCGCCAAGCGAGGAAATTACGTCAGACTTAACCTCTGACGAATATCGGCAGTTCTCTGTTGATACATGGTTCGCCGCGCCAATAAGCCAAAACAAACAAGATCACGTTTGCCCATTTCCGTCAAAGATCGCAAGGCGAGCAATCAAACTTTGGAGCTGGCCGACTGGTTTGGTCATCGATCCGTACAACGGAACGGGGACAACAACAGCGGTTGCTGCCGAACATCATCGGCGGTTTATCGGCATCGACATCGATCAGAAGTATTGCCATGCCGCCCTCGAACGCACTATCGGCAGTATTGAATCACGTCGCCACCGAGCGCGAAAACGCAAAGGGGGAGCGCCCATGGATCGAATCAGTGAGCGGCTGTTCAGCTTCGAGATCAAGGCTCAGGCAATGAAGCTGGCGATGGCGACAACGGCGTAGATGAGCGGCCCGTTCACAATCTCCCCGTGCGACAAAAGTTGCGGGCTTCAGCGCTTGGGATGACCCTTCCCACTTCTCCTGTTTGAAAAATGTTAGAGCGGGCTAGCCACAATGCCTGCAGATAGGTAGGGGGTTTCCACCGTTGTGGAGAGCGAGCGACCCCACCTGGTCTGCGGTAGGGACACAGTGAATTCAAAACCTTGAATAAGGACAGCAAAAAAATTTTGGAGAATTTACTTGACCTTCCATCTACACAATCTAGTTTGGGAATAGTTTCAGAGAATCGCGAAACCATCTCCGCCGATTTGGCCACGATGAAAGGCATGGCGTTCCGCCACTGCCCCTACACGCGAAAAAATAAATGCCTTCTACCAGCGGCGATTCCACGCCGTGGATGAAGGTTATTTCATAGGAGATTCCATGGCAGAGGAAGTTTTCTTCACCGCGACGGAAATTGCCCGCACTCTTCCCGGGCATCCTGATCCGGGAACTATTCGCTTCTGGATGCAGAAGGGGATTGTCACTCGGAAGGGGCGAGTTTGTCTCAAGTACGAGCGCACGGGGACTCGTTTCTTTACAACCTCGGCTTGGGTTGAGGAGTTTTTTCGGACGATTCGTGAGAACGGCGTCGCTCCCAAGCGAGTGAACCGCCAGATCATGATGGCTTTGTAAAAAAAAATCACCGGCGCGAAGTGCCGAAAACACTGCGCCGGCGAAGGGAAGGATAGTCTTGTTTTCAACAATACTCCTTCCCAACGAAGCGATTTTGCCGCCCAGTTTAACGGTCAGCGGAATAATGCCGCGTGCCCGTTAGGGCGGATGGTCAAACATGGGAAGGATTTGCGATGAGCAATGATGGAAAAAATAAAAATGTCCGCGCTGGCAACAAAGGTGCACTTTTGCGAGCAGGTTTCGCGATCTGCGAGTCGGGTGTTCTCAAGAATCTGAAATTAACTGAGATGAAAGTCTTGTTCTTTCTTTATGTTCACTCCAAGTTCGACACGTGTTGTTCGTGGTACGCCACCGCCAGAATCGGCAAGGCGATAGGTGTGTTGCCTGCCAACGTGTCGACGGCAATGCGGGGGCTGGAGAAGAAGGGTCTGATCGAAACCGTCGTCGATGAAGGTGGCAAGAGAAGAACCGCAACAAGGAAAATCATCATACCGACGTCCCCTATGTCGGGGGAAAGTGTTCCGGCGACACAAACTCTTTGTGATGGCACAGGAAGCGCTTTGTCCGGAAATGGCAAACCCATTGTCGAAAAGGGCGAAATGCTTTGTCACGACAAAGACGAACATATTGAACATCAAAACAACGTGAAAAAAACGTACAAGACGGTTGTACCCATTCCTTCGGAAGGTGGAGTGCGAGAAGAAGAGAAGGACGGCGTTATCAAACACGACTGGTTTGCTGAAAGGGAAAAGGAATTGCTTGACGACGCCACCGAAGCCTTCACCAACATGGGTGTCGCACTTGATCTGGTAGAGAAAGTGGCTGAGGAGAAGGGAGTGGATTTTCTCAAACTTCTGCTTGAACAGATTCAGCAGCAAATTGGCCGAGGCAATATCAGCTGGCCGAAGGCCTACGCCACGAAAATGGTGAAGAACTTCAACAAAGTGAGATTTGACCACGATGTTCAAAAGCACGTTGATGAAATCGCCGTCCGCCGACACGAAGACGAAAAAGACCCAGTTCTTCGTAAATACTTCTTAGACGTTGAGAAGGATGCGGCACGGGTTGCCACCCGGGATTGCTGGCCTGCGACCCGCCATGAGCAAAAGGGCTGCTACGATCCAGATGCGACGGGGTTTGAACAGAACGATGTTGATTACGAGGGGTTCGATGAGCAAGCAGTTCATGACGACTTAATGGCGGCAAGGGCTGAAGAAGGTCGTCAAGAAAGGTTTTTCGGACACGAATAAAACCAAATGGGCAGCGAAGGCGTGATTCGCGATGTGTTTGGTTGTATCTACTGGAGTTACATTATGTCTCAAATTCCGTCCGGTATTGCGTTGGTTAAAGACTTAGGCGACGATGTCGAATTGCCCAAGACTGACAACTCGATTTACATCGATAAGTACGGTCTGCTGCCAAGCACCTCACTCGACGATGGACATGATCTTTGTGCCCATCCCCGCGGCCTTCACCATTTTGGAGTTACGGATGTCGGATGAATTATCAGCAAATCTGCCGGCGAAAGTTGTTGCTAACCGTCGAAATGCACGACTTTCGACTGGTCCGAATACGCCCAATGGAAAGTCACGTAGCCGACTACTGCGTAATTCGCCTGTAGGCGGGCGGACATTCGTTATTTGGAAAGACAGCGATGAAAACGAAAAAACTGGAACGATCTTACCGGCAAGACTTATTGAAGACTTATTCTGCCTGGGTTGAGAAAGGACAGGAGTGGTCAAAGGAAAATGTAACCTCTTGAGCCGCAAGGGAGGAAGGCAATGCGCCATGTAGGACTTGAACCTACAACCCGCTGATTAAGAGTCAGCTGCTCTGCCAATTGAGCTAATGGCGCTGTGGAAAGTACGTTATGGGGGATGAGGGGATTGTCAAGTCGGAGCGGAAGGCAGTAGGCGGAGGGCGGGACGGCATTCCGCGTTCTCAACTGGCAACTATTACTACTTCACAATGCTGCTCAGCTTGAAGATCGGCAGGATAATGCTCATGGCGATGAAGCCGACGACGCTACCCATGAGGACGATCATGATCGGCTCGATCATAGCCGTGACGCCTTTGATGACGGATTTGAGCTCGCGGGAATAAAAGTCGCTCACTTCGTCGAGCACTTCGCCGAGCTTGCCGGACTCTTCGCCGGCGCCGATCATCTGCACAACCGCTCGCGGCAACAGGGGGCTTTTCTTCAAGGGGGTGGAGATTTTTTTGCCTTGCTTGACGGCTCCGTAGACGGCGCGCCACATGCGGCGGTAGATGACGTTGCCGCTGATTTCAGCGGTGATGCTGATGGTGTCGAGCATCGGCACGCCGGCGTTGATGAGCTGGCCCATCGTGTGCAGGCTGCGGCTGATGTATAGGGCGCGGAATAACTTTTTGAAGATCGGCACCGTCAACTTCGTCTTGTCGAACCACTGGCGACCCCAATCGGTGCGCAGCATCAGGATGAATCCCCAAACGCCGGCGATCACCGCGGCCAAGAGCAGATACCAATAGCTGACCATGAAACTCGACAAGGCCATGAGGAATTTGGTCGGGGCGGGCAGGGCGGATTCCTTGCCTTTGAAAATGATCAAAAACCTGGGCAGCACGAAGGTGAGCAGGAAGATCGTCGTGCCAACGGCCATGGTTCCGATGATGCCGGGATAAATCATGGCTCCGCGCACCTGGCTTACGGTTTCGATCTGCTGCGTCAGATAGGCGGCGATCTTGTCTAGCATGCGGCTGAAACCACCGGATAGCTCCGACGCCTTGACCATGTTGATGTACAGCGGGGAAAAGACTTTGGGATGCCGGGTCAATGCGTCGGAGAATTGCTTGCCGCCGTCGACGTCTTTGCGAATTTGGCCAAGAATAATCTTAAACTTGGGGTTCGCCGTCTGATCGCCGATGATTTCGATGGCCGAGCGCAGACTGATGCCGGCACGGATCATGACCGCCAGTTGGTTGGTGAACGACTGCACATCTTTACTGCTGGGACCGAAGCTCAGCGCCAAGTTGAGATCGAATGTGCGTTTCTTCCCGCCGCCGAGCGCGGGGGCCAGGTGCAGGATGTACTCGCCACGGTTGCGCAATTGCTGCGATGCCGCCGACAGCGATGGGGCGCTGATCACGCCGTGATTCAGCTTGCCCTGGGCGTTGTGAGTTTCGTACTGATACGTCGGCATCGTGATTCAGGTCCGTGTTTACGCCGCCAGGGAACGGTCCAATTTTTCCGGATGCGCCGCCTGAGCGATGGCGTCATCCCTGGTGATGTAACCGTTGACGAACAGTTGCTTGATGGAGCTATCCAGCGTCTGCATGCCCAGAGCCCGGCTTGTTTCGATGATGTTGGGGATCTCGAAAATGCGGTTTTCCCGCACGCAGTTTCGCACGGCCGGTGTGCAGAGCATGATCTCCAGCGCGGGAATCATGCCCGGTTGATCGCAGCGTTTGAACAATGTCTGACTAATCACCGCTTGGAGCGTGTTGGCCAACATCGAGCGAATCTGATTCTGCTCGTTGGCGGGATACACGTCGATAATGCGTTCGATCGTCTGCGGGGCGTTGATGGTATGCAGCGTGCTGAAGACCAGGTGGCCCGTTTCGGCGGCGGTGATGGCGGCGCTGACGGTTTCCAGATCGCGCATTTCGCCGACCAGGATCGTGTCGGGGTCTTGGCGAAGGGCGTGCCGCAGGCCGCTGGAAAAGTTGGTCACATCACTGCCCACTTCGCGCTGTTCGATGGCGCATTTGTTGCTGATGAATGCGTATTCGATCGGGTCTTCCAGAGTGATAATGTGCCCGGCTTCACGGCGATTGATCGCATCAACCATGGCGGCGAGCGTCGTCGATTTACCGGAACCGGTTGGACCGGTGACAAGGATCAATCCGCGCGGCAAAAAGGTGAGTTTCTTGACGATTTCCGGGAGAAACAGTTGCTCGATCGGCCGCACCTTGTCGTTAATGGTTCGGAAAGCCAGGGCGACGGAGTTGCGCTGATAGTGGGCATTGACACGGAATCGACCGACGCCGGCAATTTCGTAGGAGAAGTCACTGTCACGATGCTCCTCGAAATCTTTCCAGCGTTTGTCGTTCATCATTTCGCGCGCCAGCCGCTCGGTTCCTTCACGGGTCATCACGGGGTAATTGCTCGGCGTCACGACGGTGTGAATGCGAAACAGCGGCGGCGAACCGACGTTGATATGCACGTCCGACGCCTTGGCGGCCACCGCGGCTTGAAGCATGTCATTGAGGAAGCTCATTACGGTCTCCTTAACTCGAACTTTCCGTGACGCGCAAAATCTCGTCGACGGTGGTCTGTCCGGCAAGCACTTTTTGAAACCCGTCTTGACGCAGCGTTACCAGGCCGCGTTCACGACAAAGTTTGCGAAGCTGATTGACTTCGGGGTTACGCGTCACCATGTCGCGCAGGCTGTCGTCCATGACCAGTAATTCGTAAATGCCCAGCCGGCCGCTGTAACCGGTTTTGCGGCAGCGATCGCAGCCCTTGCCGTGAAAAGTCGCATCTGCGGCGAATCCCTGCAGCGTGAGAAATTCCCGCATTTCATCGGTCGGCGAAAAAGATTCCCGGCAATGCTGACAAATGCGTCGCACCAACCGCTGGGCCAGGATCGCGTTCACGGCGGAGCTGATCAGATATGGTTCAACGCCGATGTTGATCAAGCGTGTCACGGAACTGGGTGCGTCGTTGGTGTGTAACGTGCTGAGCACCAGGTGGCCGGTGAGCGCGGCCTGCACGGCGATGCGGGCGGTTTCACTATCGCGGATTTCACCGAGCATGACCACGTCGGGGTCTTGCCGCAGCAAAGAACGCAAAGCAGCGGCGAAACTCATGCCGATCTTGTCATGCACCTGCACCTGATTGGCGGACGGCAGGTTGTATTCGATCGGATCCTCGACCGTGCTGATGTTCAGCTTGTTGCCGTCCATGCAGCGCAGGGAAGAGTAAAGCGTGGTCGTTTTACCGCTGCCGGTTGGGCCGGTGACCAGGAGAATACCGTGCGGCTGGTCGATTTGGTTGCGCCAGATGGTCAATGCTTCGGGCCCGAGACCTAAACTTTCCAGCGGAACGTTGATTGACCGGTTATCGAGAATACGCACGACCACTTTTTCGCCGAATGTTGTCGGCAGTGTGCTCATGCGCAGATCGACCTTGCGGCCATGTACGATGGTGCGAATGCGCCCGTCCTGCGGCAGACGACGTTCGGAAATATCGAGATTCGCCATGATTTTCATGCGCGAGCAAATCGCTGCGTGCATGGAATGGGGCGGGTTCATCGATTCAAACAGCACGCCGTCGATGCGGTAGCGGACTTTGAGCGACTTTTCCTTCGGCTCGATGTGGATGTCGCTGGCTCCCTGCTTGATGGCGTCGAAGATCAGAAAATTCACGAAGCGAATCACCGGCGATTCCCCGGCGGCTTTTTCCAGGTCGGTGACATCATCCTTGGACTCGGCGACGAGCTGCACGTCATCTTCGGCCATGTCTTTGATGATCTCGTCAACTTTGACATCGGCGGCGGTGCTGCTCGTCAATTGCTCCATCAGGCGGTTGATGTCCGCCGACGGCACGATCACGATGCGGCAATCACGGCGGATTTTGCGCTTGATCTCATCGACCAGAAAAACATTGGCCGGGTCGGTCATGCCCAGCACCACCGCTTTGCCGTCGAAGCGCAGCGGCAGCGTCAAATGTTTGAGAATGTAATCCGCGGAAAGGAGCCCGAACGCCTCCATGTCGATTTCGCTGCGGTCCGGCTGTTCAAACGGCAAGCCGAGGCATTCCGCCAGGGCATCGAGAATCTGCGCTTCGCTGGCGGCGTTCATTCCCAGCAGAATCTGCGCGATCTGTTTGCCAGGCGTTTGGCTCTGCACCTGCTTGGCCTGCAGCAACTGCTCCTGGTTGATATGTCCCCGCTCGACGAGAAGTTGCTCGATGGATTTGCGTTCGCGCGGCGTTTTGGGCTGGAACACTTGCACGATCTCCGGCGGCGCAGCAACCGTCGGCTCGGCGATGTCGCCGGGTTCAAGGGTTGCAGAAGTTGTGCGTCGTCCGAACATCAGTTAATAGCTTACGCGCAGCGAAAAACGGCCATCCCCGTCAAATTTTCGCCGCCGACTTTTCCTCAGTTGGTCATTCTCAATTCAAATCGAAACGCTCCATTTTTTACGATCACCGAGTTGGAGTTGATGTGCTCCAGCGTGAAGCCGTCGACGGTGTCGCCTTCCTGGTACAATGTGTTGTTGATCATGCAGGCTTTGTGATCGCTGTGTACCATGACCGTCTGCAATCGCAGTAATTGCACCGCCTTGAGCACGGCGATTCGCTGCTCCTCTTTTTTCTTTCGGGCCAATTCCTCGGCGTCGGGTCCAGTGGGCGCTTTGGCGCTGGCCATGTGGAATGGATTGGATTTCAAATCATCCAGCGGAACCTGCGCGACTTGGGGCGATTTGAATTGCTGCACGATGTTGGCGGTGCCATCGAGCAATTTGCGGAGCAAGGAGACGCTGCCGTTGCCGCCCTGCATGAAATCGGAAATGGTCGCCTCGGCATCGGCGACCGAGGCCGGTGAAGCGTTGGCTGAGCGCGGGCCGGTGCGCAGGTACATCACATAGATGCCCGCGCCGCCGATAATCAAAATCGCAAACAGCATCAAGGCGCTTTGATTGGTCGGTTTCTTTTCCTCGGCGACGAATTCGGTTTCCTCGGCCGACAGACCGGTATGGTCGCCGTGGTCGTCATGGTCTTCATGCGATTCGTCGGCCGGTTGCGGAAGCGCGTCGGCGGCCTCTTGATCTTCAGGCTCCTCCGGCTCGACATCTTTCAGCAATGAAAAGTTCATGGCTCTCTCCCGCGTGCCTTACTGTGCGCCGGCCATCGCACCGCCGCTGCCATCGGGGGCAAAATAAATGCTCAGCGTCAGCGTCGCCGTCATCTCGCCGTCGTGATCCTGGATTTTGGAAAGCTGCATGCTGGTGACCTTGGTGATGCGCGGCAGCTTCTCCAATTGCAGCATAAAGGCATAAAAACCGTTGAAATTACCGCTGACGGTCATTTGAATCGGCTGCTCACTGTAGCCGGCGTATCGTTCACTTTTCAGCGTGCGCACGGTTTTGGTCTGCAGCGAATTGGCTTCGGCGATATCCGAAACCTCCTTGAGAATCTTGTCGAACTCCTTTTCCTGCGGGAGCTTGGCCTCGAAGAATTTCAGCGATTGCTGGAGATCGTGAATGCGGCCGTTCAGATCGGCGATGCCGGCGGTGGCCATGTGCAAATCCGCCAGCTCGCGCTGCTTGGTCATTTTCTCGGCCGCCAGGGTGTGCACCTTCTGGTTCTGCTTCAGCAGCACAAAGTAGCTGGCGGCGAGCAGTCCCAACAGCACGGTGAAGAAAAGCAGTTCTCGAAATCCAAGTTTCATGGTCGGCCTCCTGGGGCAGCGCTATTTCACCGATGCCTGCGTATTGATAATTCTGTTCAAACCCGAAGGCGCCTTTACCTGGGCGTCCGGATTCAGCGTCATTTCTATTTGAAACTTGCGCAGCTTTCCGTCAGTCGGCGTCGGTTGAAATTCATCGCTGACGACCAGATTCACGTCCTGCAGCAGCGGCGAGCGGGTCAGCGCGTTGATGAATGCCGCGACTTGTTGATCGTTGTCGGCCACGCCGGTGAGTTTCATCGATACGTCATAGACGCGTGGCTGGCTGGCTTTGTCGGCGGCGCTTCTGGCGGCGTCGATTTCGGCCTTCTTCTGCTCGTAAATGGTTTTGAATTGCTGCGGGGCGGCTACCTGGTTGCGAAGCTTGCTGTCCAAGTTGAATTCCCACAGCGATACATTGCCCGGCAACGCGTTGGTGATTTCCGCCAGCAGATAACTCCGCGGCACTTTTTCCAGCAATGAGGCCGACAACGCCGCCTGCAGCTCCATGCGCTTTTGCTGGTCCTGCATGGTGCGGAATTGCTGAATGGGCTGGGCGGCTTCGGCATAGGTTCGCAGCACTTCGGCGTAATCCGATTCGGTGCGCTTGACCATCCGTTCGGTCAGGAAGAATGCGGCGCCTACGGCCAGGGCGACACAGGCGAAGAGTGATGCGCAGACGGCGTTGGTCCGCCGCTGCGCCTTGAGGTCTAGGTAATCATCGGGCAGAAAGCTGAGCTGATTGGGTGCGGCGGTCATGCAGTTCCCTTTCGCTTTAGCGATCGTCCAGTGATGCCGAAACAGCGGCGGCGCCCACCGGGCCGAGACTCAGACCGATGGCCACGGCCCAGCCGGGCTGCGCCTGGCGGCGGTCCATTCCACTTTCAATGCCGACGGCAGTGGTTCGGCCCATACGCACCAGCGGATCTCCGACTTGCGCGGGCAGGCCCATTTCGCCGGCCAGGTATTGGCACAAGGAACGATGCTTCGCTTCGCCGCCGACAAAAATCAGGCGATCCACCGGCTTGCTGGGGAAAGTCGATTCGTAATAGCGGCGGCACAAATCCAATTCTCCCGCTAGCTGCGTCAGCGGCTCGGCGACGGCATTCATCACCTGCTGATGCTGCGTGCGGGCATCTCCCTGCTGCACGGGCATCTCATCGTCCGTGGCCACGGCGACGCTGCCGTCGGTATCTTCTTCCGAGTCGTCACGGAATTGCACCCTGCGGTTGACCCGCTGCGGGGAGGCCTTGCGCTCCTGCGGTTCAACCTCTTGCTTCTGGTGCGGATCTTCCAGCGAGGAATGCTGGTAACAGAGCTTGATCCGCAGCATTTTGGCGTCATCGAGATTCATTTTCATCGACCCGGCGACGGCGCGATTCAAATGCTCGCCGCCGATTTTGATGGACCGGGCGAAGAGAATCTGCGTGCCCTCGGCGATGATGGCGCGGCTGCTGGCGCTGCCGATATCCACGTAGCAGCTCACCGACTGCTTGTCTTCCTTGCGGCGATAGATGTGGCCAAAGCAATCGATCAGCGCGCTCGGCTCAACATTCATGCCGATGACATTGAGCTTGGCTTTGCTGGCGGCGTTCAGCAGGTCGTTGACCAGTTGCCGTGCCGCCGCCATGACGATCACTTCGTTCTTGGGATCCGAGTCGTGATAAATCTCTCCGGCCACCAAATGCCGCAGCAGTGCATGCGAAGGATCGATCGGAATTTTGCCGCGCACTTCCCAGGGCAGGGCCTTGCGAAGCATTTCATCGTCCATCTTGGCCAGGCGCAGGTGCTGGATGTACATGGAAGCCGACGGCAGGGCGAGCACCGCCTGGCGATCCTTGAACCCGCCACTGGAAAGCAATTCGCGCAGCGTCTCGGTAAAGAAATTCAGCCGGGCGCTGGGTATGTGACGGATATGCCCCGGCACTTCGGCGGCGGCGGCGGCGATCAGTTGTGGCTCGCCGTTGACGAACGCAACTTGCGCCAGCTTCAGACAATCGCTGCCGAAATCCACCCCGATGGGATTCGCTTTCGGCCCGAACCATTTACGTGCAAACTGAAACATATTCCCTCCGCTCCCGTGACCGCTTGGCGTGCGGTGTTACCTCAGGGGACTTACGATTAAAAAGCCTCTGGGGCAAACTGGGATAAACGGCACGGTGGTGTTCCCAATTATTCTGGGACCCACGCGGGAGCAACTGCCGCATCCCGCAAGTCTTATCGACCCTGAAGCAAGCGCCGTTTAGGCGGCCGGTAGTGAAAATCGGGGTGGATTCGGCGTGGCGTTCCGGTCAGCAACTTCGCAAAAATTCGGCGGCGACGCTATCGGCCACATCGATGCCGCGTTCGGTGAGGCGAAAGCCGGTGGAATCGATGGTGATTACACCGGCCGATTGCAGCGAAGACATCTGGCTGACATAGAGCGACCGAGCGTCAAAGCCGGTGCGAGCGGTAAAGTCAGTAAAGTCGATACCGTGCGACAATCGAAGCTGTAGATAAACCAGTTCCGCCGCCCGCCGCTGGGGATCGAGGATTTCCAGGTCGATAACCGCTGGTTTCCCGTCAGCGACGGCGGATTCCCATTCACCGAGATGCGGCGGACTCTTCCAGCGCGTTCCGTCAATATGTGAAGCGGCCGACGGACCAAGGCCCAGATAATTCTCACCATTCCAATAAACCAGATTGTGGCGGCACTCCTGGCCGCGGGCGGCGTAATTGCTGATTTCGTACGGCGGCAGTCCGTGGGCGATCAGGCGGGCGCGCGTTTCGTGGAGCATTTCAAGTTCGACGGATTCATCGACGGAGCGAATCTGGCCGAGCCGCTTTCGCACGGCCATTGGCGTGTTGGATTCGTATGTCAGGCCGTAACAGGAAAGATGGCTCAAGCCCAGGGCCATCGCTTGCTGAAGTGATTGCATCCATGCGGACAAAGTCTGGCCGGGGATGGCGTAGATTAGATCGATGTTTAACCGTTCAAATCCAGCGGATCGGGCCATGTTCAGGCTGCGCGGAACATCTTCTGGATCGTGATGCCGCTCCAGGATTTTTAGTTCATTGGAATCGAAACTTTGCGCACCGAAGCTCAGACGATTGACGCCGAGATGCCGGAGCATCACGCAATAATCCGGCGTGAGCGTGGCGGGGTTGCATTCAACGGTCCATTCCTGCACAGCGGTGAGATCGATTCGTTCAGTCAAACCGCGGAGCAATCGCTCCATGTCGTGTGGCGGGAGCAGCGACGGTGTTCCGCCACCGAAAAAAACGGTCCGCGGCTGCCATGGCGGATACTCTTCGGCTTGACGCAGCAGCAAATCCACGAAGCGGCTCATCCGCTCCGGCGTTTGCCGGGTGATGCTGTAGAAGTCGCAGTAATGGCATTTGTGAAAGCAAAATGGAATGTGTACGTACAACCCGGCGATCCGTGAATTGGCGAAGAATGCGATATCCAATATAGGGTTGATCGCTGGGGCCAGCATTATTCGCTCTGCTTGCTGATGCGATCTCGTGCCCGGCGTTTGGCTTCGCGCAGGCGGTTGGCCATTTCTTCCTGCGGGTCCTGCGATTTATGGGCGGAGCCGGCGGTGGCGTCTTCGGAAGCGCCGCCGACGAGCGCGCTCAAATCCCCTTCGACGCCCGGCCCGGCGTTGAACTTGGCGGTGGGATCGGGTGCGGCGATCGGCTGCACCTTGCGGGATCGCTCGGCTTCCATGCGATCGGCGACGGCAGCCCGGGTTTGCTGCAATGCGGACATCGTCGTTGCCGCTTCCACTTTGCGGAGCGAGGTGAATTCGCGGACTTTGTTGGCGGCGGACGCCATGAGCCGTTTGGTCGCCGCCCAATCCCAGGCGATGCGGCGCACGGCCACATCCACCAGCAGCAGCGCCATCGCAATCGGCAAAAGCAAATCCCACACCGGCATGGACGATGACGATTCGGCCAAGCCTTCTCGGGTAAAAAGATCGGCCGTGGTGGAATCAAATGGTTGCAGCATCCGTCCGCCGGTGCGCTTGGCAATTTGATCGAGCATGGAATCGTTGCTGCTCAGATCACGAAATTCCGGATTGTCATTGACGGCCAATCCCGAAACGGCGGTGCCTCTTGCACCAGTCGGACTGGCGTAACTCAGCAGCACCACATGCGTGCCGGGAGAACGGGCGTCGAAATCCGCTTCGTACGTGCCGGGACCGGTCTGCACCAGCGTCATGTCATGCGTTTGTTGATCCGGGCCGACTTCCTTGCCCTGGACGCTCAGGAAATTCAGGAAATCTCCCTGGTGTTTGGAAGCCACCATGCTGACATGGCCGCGCGCGCCATCCTGTGTGGTGAGCAATTGGACATCGGTGGACATCGGAGGCCTTGCCACGCTGCGGATGACCTGCGACCAGAATTTGCCGAAGGTGCCGCTGCCGACCCACGAACTTGCCCAGCGATTGTGAGCATCACTGGCGAAGACCACCGACCGGCCGAGTCCTGATTGCCATTGCGCCAGCAGCGGATCATTGGTAGGTTTTCCATCAGCGGTGGCGCTGCGAACGCTGAGTGCGATTTTGATGTCGTTCACCGGATTGTGCTTGCGACTGGTGAGCACCAAACCATGCACGTCAGGCAGCGCGGGCAGGCCATGCACCAAATCGCTGGAGCCGTCGGTGATGAACACCGGAAATCCGCTCGTGCTCTCCTGAATCAGCGAGCGATGCACAATGGTCGATTCCTTGATGAAAATCTGCGGCAACCGATTGGGCTCCGTTTCGATCGGCCCATAAAATTTCCCGCCGGTCTGCTCGGCGACGTCTTTCATTTCCTTCGGCAAATCGCCTTGCATGTGCGGAAACGCGGTGATGGTGGAGACGGTGATTTTGTGATCCTTGCACCGGGCGATGGTGGCCGGGCTCACGGGCGCGGGATCGCCGTCACTGATGATGATGATGTGCTTGACCCGTGCCTCATCAGCGATCAATCCCTCGTGCCCCGGAGGGCCGTCCAGGGCGAGTGTGACAGCCAGATCCAAATTCGGCATGTCATCTTCGATCACATTTTTCAAAACCTGCCGGGCCTTGGAGCCGTCGCCTTTGGGAGTCAGCGGCAGGTCCCAGTGGTGGTCGCTGGCATTGGCAGTGTAGGTGATGATGCCGATATCATCACCGCTAGAAAGGCTTTGGATCGCCGCCAGGCCGCACTGTTCGCCCCAGTAGGTACCTTCGGGCATTTCGCAGGGATCCATGACCAGCACCAGCGCTCCCTTAGGAATCTGCCGCTGGGCGGGAACGCTCAAATCGACGGGCAGCACTTCCTCGGTTTTTGAGCCATGCCAACCGCCGGCGCCCAGGGTGTCCGGGCCGCCGATCATGACCAAACCGCCGCCGATGTCGTGGACGTAATGGGCAATCATGGCGTCCTGTTCGCGGGTCAGGCCGCCGTATCCAAGCGGCACGTTGGCCATCACGATGGCGTCGTATCGCTGCAGATCGATCAGCTCCGTGGGAAACTGGCCCGCCGTGATCCGCTGCATTTTCAATCCCTGCTCGGCGACGGCTTGCGACAGCAAATCGCCCGAGCCGCCCGGCACGTTGTCGACATATAAAATCTGCCCCTCACCCTGCACGAATGTGAAAGCCTGAGCGGTGTTGTTGGAAAGCAGCGTGTCCGAGCGGTCCGGCCCCTCGGTCGATCCTTCAAACGTGGCGGTGAATCGATGTGCTCCGGCTCCGCGCAATCCGGGAACGGAAACAGCGTAGCGATTGCGGCCGGGTTGCAGCGTCACGTCGGCGTAGGTTTGCTCGGGATGCTTTGGATCCAGCAGAATCGGCGTGCCGTCCATCAGCAATGTCAGCTTGCCGGTTACCGGGCCGGGATTCACGCTGGTCAAATAAGTTTCGACAGTAAATGGATCACCTTCCCGTTTCCAACTTGGGGCAACGACCCTATCGACCATCACTTCATGGCCGACTTGATAATGCAGCGGCATCACGTCGATCGGCACGTGCTGGGCGGCGGCTTCGGCGATGGCGGGCTCGAGTTCACCCAGGTTGGCGTTGCCATCGCTGATCAGCACCATGCGGCGACGGGCGGTGTTGTCGAACATCGCCAGGCCAAGCTCAATCGCCGAGCCGATATCGGTTCCCGTCGACAGGGCGTGGATCGGCTTCATATGCGTGTCGAGCTGCGTTGTCAGCGGGGAATCGATCCAGGCATCATCCGCAAAAGCGACAATGCCAATGCGATCCATCGGTTTTTTCAGCGACTGATCCGACGCTGCCCGGAGATATTGATCGACCGCATTTTCCAGCGGCACACCCGGCGGTGCGGCCAGGTCAGTGGCGGATTGGCTCAAATCCTCGGTGACGATGACATCCACATTTTTGTGCCAGCGCTTCCAGCGAGCGCCGCCGATGATCAGCACGAGGCATAGCAGCAGGGCGATGCGCGTGCCGATCGCCACCCATTGCCGAACTGGACCGAGGCTGCTCAGCGATCGCAAACCCAGCCAAAGGATTGGCCCGGCCACGCCGATCCATAACGCCAGCACACCCCACCAGGGCAGGAAATCGAAAGTGATGGGGCTGTGCGTCATGGAATGTGGAAGATTTTACCGCTGCGGCGCGTCCCGGTCGACCTTTTGCGGAAACAGAAATTCCCGCAATCGGGTGAGCGAATAATACATCGTCGGCGTGGCAATCAGCGATAGCAGCACCGAAATGCAAACCGCACCGATGACGGCGATGGCCATCGGTCGCAGCATGTCGGTCCCCGACCCGATGCCATAAGCCAACGGCAGCATCCCCATCGCCGCGGCTAGGCAGGTCATTAGCACGGGCCGCAATCGCCGGCGGCCGGAATACACCAGCGCTTCCCGCAGGGCCATGCCTCGTTCTTGCAGTTGATGAACATAATCGAGCATGAGGATACCGTTTTTGTGGACGATGCCCATGCCGATGATCGCGCCTAGAAATGTGACGATGCTTACCGTGGTGCCGGTGAGTTTTAAGGCAGTGACGATGCCGAACATGGAAAGGGCGGCCCCGAACACGATGGAGATCGGAGCGGTGAAGGATCGGAATTCCAGCAGGGCCACGGTGAACACCAGCAGGATCGCCAGCGTCAGCACCACGGTCAATTTGGCGAACGCATCCTGTTGCTGTTCAAAAAGTCCACCGAATTCGATGCTGCCGGGAGGAAGCTCTGGATCACGATTCAAAATATTACGGAGTTGGCCGATCGCGCCGCCCATATCACGGCCCTGGAGATTGGCGGTGATGGCGATGTCCTGCCGCAGATCATCACGGTGCAGCTCGAGTTCCCCCGGCGTTTGCACGACATCGGCGACGTGCCGCAGGCGAATGATCGTGCCATCGGCGGCCCGCAACGGAAGCTCCCGGAATTTATCGAGTTGGTCGATGAAACGGTCGTCCTCTTTCACGCGCACATTCACAAGCCGATCGTCTTGAAGAATACTCGTTGCGGTTTGGCCGAGCATCATGGCATTGACTTCGCTGCCGATTTGCTGAGCGGAGAGTCCAAATCGCTCGGCGTCGGCAACGCGCACTTTTAGCCGAATCGACGGGCCGGTGAGATGGATGCCGCTGGTCACATCCACCACGCCCGGCACGTTGTTGATTGATTTGAGGATGTCGGCGTCTTTGCGTTTGAGAAACTCGGTGTCGGTCGAGAATAATTTGATTTCGATCGGCTGATCTTCCCAGGTCAGGTCGCCGATCAAATCGCTCAAAATGCCGGGGAATTGCCATTCAAAACGAGGCACGGCGATGTTGAATCGCGCTCGCACATCGGTGATCACTTCCTGCGTGCTGCGCTTGCGATCAGCTTTTAACTTCACCAGAAAATCGCCGATGTTCGGCTCAACGAGCGCGACGCCAAGGCCTTGACCGGCACGGCGGGAATAGCTTTCGACTTCAGGAGTTGCCTGCAAGATTTTTTCCACGCCGCGGAGTTGGCGGTCGATTTCGGTCAAGCTGGTGCCGGCGGGGGCGATGTAATCGATGACAAAGCCGCCTTCATCCATGGCCGGCAGAAAATCGCTTTGCAGTTTGGAATACATCACGACGACCGAGAAAAGCACGACGCAGCACAGGCCGATGGTGAACCAGCTGTGCCGCAGGGCTTGGCGCATGGTCAGTTCATACAGACGAATCAGCGCCCGCAGGATTAAGCCGCTTTGCTGCGCCTGTTCCAGTTCCGGGGCAAATTGGCCGCGTGGTCCCCGGACGATGCGGGCCGCCAAGGATGGAATCAACGTCAACGCCAAAACCAAAGACGTGAGCAGGGCAACCGTCATCGTCAATGCCAGGGCGCGGAAGAAGACGCCGGAGATCCCGTCGAGAAACGCCAGGGGAATGAAGACCACGACCGGTGTCAGCGTGGAACCGAGCAGCGGCGCGAAAATGTCGCTGATGGCCGCCCGCACGGCTTCCTGGCGTTTGAGGCCTGTGCCGAGCTTGGCGTAGATCGCTTCGACCACGACGATCGCATCATCGATCACCAAACCGATGACCGCCGCGATGCCGCCGAGGGTCATCAGGTTGAACGTCAAGCCGCACAGCTTCATTGCCAGAATGGTGAACAGCACCGAAACGGGAATCGCCAGTGTTGCCACGAACGTGCTGCCCCAATCGCGCAGGAACAAGTAAACAATCACGACCGACAGGAGCAGCCCGAATGCGATCGCCTCCCACATACTAGCGACCGAATCGCGCACCAATAGCGATTGATCGTAGAAAAACTCGACGTGCACATCCTTGGGGAGCAAGCGGCGAAGGTCGGTGAGCTGGCCCTGCACTTGCCGGGCGATGTCGATCGTGCTGGCGTCGGGATGTGAAAAAATATTCAGCAGGACGGAGTCGGTTCCGTTGGCGGTGACTTTGCTGAATGCGGGCGTCGCACCTCGGCTGACAGTGGCGACATCACCGAGGCGAATCGGATTTGGGCCAGTGGTCGACAGCGGCAGAGCGGCGATTTCCTCCGCAGAATGCAGCCGGCCATCCACGACGGTCAGATATAGTCCCTGATCCTGCTCGTGCATCGTGACCGGCATCACCACATTGTTTTGCTCCAGCGTCGCAATCACCTGGGCAAGACTCAAATGCAGCGCCGCCAACCGTGCCGGATTGGCGACCACGTGATATTCCGGCGGCCCGCCGCCGACGAGTTCCACACTGGCGATCCCATTGATCCGCAGCAGTTTCGGTTTGATCGTGTAGCGGGCCAATTCCCACAGCTCTGTAGTATCCCGGTGCGGACTTGTCAGGCTCAGGCCGATGATCGGAAAAACGGAAAACGTCATGCGGTAGGTCGACGTGTTGACCGTCGCCGGCAGCGAGGAATGAAGCTGCGACAAGCGATTCTGCACGTAGATTTCTGATTGGATCATGTCGGCGGACCAATCAAAAAACACGTCGATTTCCGCCGTGCCTCGGCCGGTGATGGAGCGCACGGTTTTGCAGCCGATGATGTCCTTCATCGCCTCTTCAATCGGCCGGGTGACGCTGGCCATCATTTCGTCGGCGGGCATGATGCCGTTGTCGGCCAGGATCATCACGCGCGGGAAATTCACCTGCGGAAAAATCGACGACGGCATGTGAAACGCCGCATACGCTCCGCCGACGCAGAGGGCAAACACGATGAACCCGATCGAAGCGGCGTGGCGGATAGCGAAATGGCCGATGGCTTGCTTCATGGAGAGCGAAAGAGACGTGTCGATTATTTTTTGATCTCGATTGGGCAGACATCCTTCAAAGCGGCGGCGCCCGTGGTGACGATGAGCATTCCGGGTTGTAAATCAGGACCGCTGATTTCCACCTCATTCCCTTCGCGCAGGCCAATGGTGACGGCTTGCCGTATGGCCCACTCATTGGCGCGCCGCAACAAGCTGATGGCAGGCTCGCCATTCTCATCATTGGCGATGCTTTGGGCGGGAACGGCCAGGCAATCCCGATGCTCGGCGGTAATAATGTGGACCGTCACAAACTCGCCGGGCCGCAGAGTTGACTCTGCTGGGACTTTAATATCGATCGAACCGAGGCCGGTTTTTGGATCCACTTGCGGATCAATAAACCTGACCTTGCTCATCAGTCGTGAAGGTTGCGTGGTTGCCCCGGGTAGATCGATCTGTGCCTCCTGCCCAACACGGGCCTCCTGCAATTGCGCGGCCGGCACGCTCGCTGCGATCACCAGGCGATTCAAATCGGTCAACTGCACCGCCGTCCGGCGCGGAAGAACCACTTCACCGGCATGGGCTGTCAGCAACGTAACGGTTCCGTCAATCGGAGCGGTGATTTTCTCGGGGCCCACCGTGAAAAGAATCTCTCCCTTCTTTACCAGTTGGCCTTCAAGGCAATTCACGGTGGAAATCAACCACACATTAGGTGCGGAAACATTCACTACGGCGGCGGCATGATCTTCCGTCGCCGGCTCCGGTTCGACGGTGCCGTAGGCGTCGAGATATGCGTGCAGAGTTGTCCGCACGATCGGCCCGACATTCACCGGGACATGCGGTGTGTATTTCTGATCATCCGCGTCATTATCGCCGGTGCTTTGGGTGGGCAATGGCGGGTGGGTCTTCCAGACGTGATAGAGCCAGCCGGTTGAGCCCACAATGATCAAAATCTCAGCCAAAATTACGACTATTTTTTTTGGGCGCATGAAATCCGCTCCGCGCATGTCATATTGTTGTAACCGAACCATAGCCCGGATGCTCCATCCCGTGTTAAGCACGACATCCAATGGCTGTTCGCATCCAAGACGTTTACCATAATTGCCGCATGATGCACCGTGTGACTGCTCTGCCAACACTTCCGCCGCGTCCCGCCGATGGGCACAAGGGCTTGTTCGGCCGCCTACTGATCGTCGGCGGCAGCGATGGGATGCTCGGCGCGCCCAGTTTCGCCGGGCAATCCGCGCTGCGAACTGGCAGCGGACTTGTCGAGATTGCCGTGCCCAAATCGATTCTACAGTTTTGCCTGTCGATCACGCCGGAACTGATCGGCATGGCGCTGCAAGCCGGGGCGGCCCTGCAACAAGCGGCGGAAAAAGCGGACGCCCTGGTGATCGGCCCGGGAATGGGTCAATCGCCGATGGCCAAGGCGGTGCTGTTTCAATTAGTGCGGCTGAATAAACCGATGGTGATCGATGCGGATGGATTGAACATGCTCGCGGCCCCAAAGCGGTGGCCGAGTTTTTTCAAAGCCCACGCCGTGCTCACGCCGCATCCGGGTGAAATGCAGCGGCTGGGGAAATTGATCGGACGCAAACAGGTGCCGACCGATGAAGCGGGCCGGATTGCCATCGCCGTCGAAGCCGCCAAAGCATTCGGCCAGGTTGTGGTGCTCAAGGGGCATCGCACGGTGGTGGCCGACGGGTCGAAAGTTTACATCAACCACACCGGGGACAGCACGCTTTCCAAAGCCGGCAGCGGCGACATTCTCAGCGGCATCATCGGTTGCCTGCTGGGGCAGAAAATGAATCCTTTTGACGCCGCCGTGCTGGGCACGCATCTGCACGGTTTGGCCGGAGAAATGACTGGCAAACTGCGGGGCCGACGCTGCGCCTTGGCTCGTGAGATCATCGACATGATCCCACAAGCCATAGCCCGGATGGAAAAGGCGTGAGCTATTTTGCTGCACCCATTGCGCTAGCCTGCTGATTGACCGCCATGCGGGTTGTCGCCTGCATCTTCTGCTGCTTCTCCACCGGCTCCCAACCACCGCCGAGCGCTTTGTACAGCGCCACCAGATTCGCCGAGACGGTTTCCTCACTTTGCACCAGTTCGTCTTCCGCGGCATACAAATTCTGCTCCGTCACCAGCACACTCAAAAAGTCGGTAAGCCCGGCGTTGTAGCGCTGTGTCGCCAGATTGACCGCGATCTTGTCGGCTTCTACCGCATCGGCCAAACTTTTACGCCGCACTTGTTCACGGCTGTAGGCTATGGCGGAATCCTCCACTTCCTGCAGGGCGTTGAGAACGGTCTCCTGGTATGTCAGATATGCTTGTTCCTGAAGCGCATTTTGCACTTCGATATTCGAGCGGATGCGGCCCCAATCGATGATCGGCCAGGAAATTGCCGGCCCGACCGACCAACTGCGATTACCGTAGTTACCCAAGCCGTGCAATGTCGAGCTATCGATGCCGAGCGAACCATTCAGTGTGACTTGCGGAAATAAATCCGACACGGCGACGCCGATGTTTGCCGTGGCCATGGCGAGCTGCCGCTCGCTGTTACGGATATCCGGCCGACGTCGCAGCAGATCCGATGGAAGGCCAAGCGGAACATCGGGGATTTTTGCGTCAGGAATGGGTTTGGTGGTCGCCAGATCAACCAGCAGGGCGTCAGGCGGTTCGCCTAGCAGAATCGCCAGTTTGTGAGCGGTCTGGTTTATGTCCTGCTCGAGCGCCGGAACCTGTGCTTCAGTGCTGTATACCAGCGCCTGTGCCTGCGACACTTCCAATTGCGTCGTGCCGGTCAACCCCGCCGTTGCTTTTTGCTGCGTAATGCCGAGCGTGTATTTCTGCACGCCGATGTTTTCATTGGCGATGGACAGTTCGCGCTGGAATCCGCGGTATTGGATATAAGTGGTCGCCACTTCGCTCAGCAGGCTGACCAAAACATTGCGGCGGTTTTCCACGGCGGCATCGATATTGTCGCCCGCCGCTTCCACTTCGCGACGAACCTGGCCCCAGATATCCAGTTCCCAACTGGCATCAAAACCCGCCTGGTAAAGATCCGCTTCACCGCCGCGGCTGCTGATAATGGCGGTGTTGCTTTGGCCCACCTGCGCTGGGGAGGCTGTGGCAACCGCTGCGGGCGATGCCTTTGCGGAGGATGAGCGGCGGTGTACCAGATCGGGTGTCGCCGTGCCCGTGCTGATGATGCCGCCGGTGCCTATGCTGGAACCGGAGATGGCGCTGCCGCTGCCGCTGTTTAATCCACTCAAAGTGCTCGTGCCGCTTGGGCCGTTGGTCAGAGTCTGTGACCCGCTGACACCCACAGTGCCGCCACGATACCGCTCATAACTGCCGCCAGCATTCACGGACGGGAAAAAGTTGGCGTTGAAAATGCCGTACTGGGCCCGAGCTTGCCGCAGCCGGGACTCGGCGACACGCAGATCAAGATTCCCCTTCGCGGCCCGTTCGATAATCAAATCGAGCTGCGGATCCTCAAAATTCCGCCACCACCGGGCCGTTGCCTGCTCGATTTCCCGTGTGGAGGGCTGGGTGTTGGCCAGGGTGGTAGTCGACCTCAGGGCATAGTGAGCCGGAAGATTCGGCTTGGGCGGAACATAGTTCGGTCCAACCGTGCAGCCGACCAGGATCGCCCCCAGGGCGAGCCCCAGCACAATAACATGACGCATCATTAGACAGCTCCTTCATTCATTCGGGACGCAATCATAGGCAAGGATCGGAATTCGGCCATATCTTAGTGCAGGGAAACAGTCGTTTGATGCTCGCCGGGTGCGGTTGGATTGACCACTTCCCGGACCGGCAGCGTCGTGGGCGCCGGGGCGTCAATGAAGACATCCATCTGCTGCCCCGCGAAAATCGGGAGATTCGATCCGGCTAAGCTGTAGATGATCTGCAGAACTCGCGTATCCACCCGTTCCGTTGTGTCGCCGGTCAGGGATTTTTTGGGAATCACATACGGCTCGATCCGGACGAATTTGAGCTTGGCCTGATAATCCCTGTTGCCACGAACCTCTCCGACCGCATCCGGGTGCCCGGCGATTCGCCAGGCGTCATTTTCATCGACATCCACCCGCACGTACAACGGCTCGACATTTCCCAGAATCATCAGCGGCGTTTGATTCATTCCTGCCGCGGCATATTCGCCGACACGCACATTTTTCTGAATCACCGATCCGTCGATCGGTGAGCGGATGATCGTGCGTTCGATGTTGATCTCCACGGCTTCGAGGTTGCTCTGGGCATTGTCCACATCCGCCTCGGCGATTTTCAAATCCGGCTGCCACGTGCCGGCTTTCAGCTCCGCCAATGTCGCCTCGGCGGCGGCGAGTTGCGCTTTGCTGGTTTCCGTCGCATGTTGCCGACGGATCACCTCTTCCTGGGCGATCGCCTGGGAACCGTTCAGGTCCATGGCCCGATTGTATTGACTCTGCGCATCGGCCACCGCCGCTTTCATTTCATCCACCTTGGCCTGCGCCGGCGGCACATCTTCCGGACGCGGAGCCACGCGTAGTTTCTGTAATTTCTGCTGCGACGAGAATAATTGCGCCTGCATCACTTTTTTCTGCGCTTCCAGATCGCGGTCATCCAGACGGAACAGCACATCGCCTTTCTTCACTTTTTGTCCGACCACTACCGGCACCTCGGTCACCACTCCGGAAACCGGCGTGCCGAGGGCGATGTTTTCTGTATTCGCCTCGACCAAGCCGCTGCCGGCGATTTGATTCAGGTACGGACTCTGCGACGGCATGGCGATCGGCAGCGCCACGGGAACGCTGCGGGCGCTTTTGATGACCATGCGGACCCCCAAGGCGATTCCGCCAGCGGCGAGCAGCGGCAAAATAAATTTGCGAAACATTTCAAGCACCTTTCTCAAACATTAGCCAAGGCCGGTCTTTCGATTCCTTGAATATGGCCGTCATCCATCCGGGCAATGCGGTCGGCGAATTCGAAAATGCGGGCATCATGCGTGACAATCACCAGCGACCGATCCGCCTGTACGGCGACTTCCCGCAGCAACTCCATCACCTTGTGGCCGGTTTCGTGATCCAGCGCGCTGGTTGGTTCATCGCAAACGATGAGTTTTGGATCGTGAACCAGTGCCCGGGCGATGGCCACGCGCTGCTGCTGTCCGCCGGAGAGTTGGCTCGGAAATGATCGGCTGCGTTTTCCGAGACCGACCCGATCCAACATTTCCCTTGCCTTGTCGAATGCTTCACCGCGTTTGGCGCCGTTGATCAACAGCGGCACGGCGGCGTTTTCCACGGCGTTTAATGTGGGCAGCAGATTAAACGCCTGGAACACAAACCCGATGTTCTGCCCGCGATACTTCGTCCGGCGGCGCTGCGGCATCGCTTTGAAATCGTGCCCGAAAACCTGGCACTCCCCTTCATCTTGATCGAGAATGCCGGCGATGACGCTGATCAGCGTCGTTTTGCCGCAACCCGACGGGCCGACGAGCATCATCAATTCGCCCTGGTAAATATCCAGATCAATGCCACGCAAAGCGGTGACTTTGGCCGCATCCTGGCCATAGCTTTTGGTTACACCCCGGCAGGTCACGGCGATATTTTCGGAATCAATCGCCATGATTATCCCTTAAACACAATCGCCGGCCCCAGGCGCAACACTTTGAGGATGCTGATAAACGCCGACGCCAAAGCGATCAGCAAAACCGCGGCGGCGCTGATGACCAGTAATTGCCAGGGCATTTTGAACGCCAGTTCGGTTTTGCCGGTTGCCAATCCCATCGCCGATGCCAGCCCTACGCCCAGGCCGTAACCGATCACGCTGACCAGCAGCGATTGGAGAATAATCATCCGCAGCAGCATGCCGTTGGATGCGCCCATGGCTTTGATCGCTCCGAAATGCCGCAGATTGTCGAGCGTGAAATTGTAAAATGTCTGCCCGGCAATGGCGGTTCCGACAATGAATCCCAAACCAATGGCGATGAAAAAATTGACCGGAATGCCCGTATGCTCCATGTACCAGTTGTAAGTGCGATTGATGAACCCCTGCTGCGTGAGTGCGAGCAAACCGGTGGCGCGGTGGATGTCATCGCAAAGTTTTTGCTTGTCGTGGCCATTTTTGGCTTTGGCCAAAACGAAGCTGAGCATGCGGCGTTCCAGCGGGGCAAACGCCATGGCCCGGGAATACGTCGTGTATACCACCGGCTGGCTCTGAAACGTGCGGGCCACTTCGCAAATGCCGACAACCACGGCGCGGTGATCGTTCAGTTCCAGCGTGTCGCCGACATCCAGATCACGCTGCCGGCCATTGGGCATGGTGACGGCCAACTTGGTGTGTGCCCCGTTGGAATCGACGATCACTGCATCGGCTCGGCGCAAATCGGCCAGGCTGCCTTTGAGCATTTTGTACGGGCCGGCGATCAGGCTCGTGTCATCCAGCCCGATCACGATGCAGGATTGGAAATTCGCCTTGTCATCGCCGGCCGTTGGATCGCGCCGGTCCGGCACTTGCCGGGCTTTGAGCAACCCCTTGTACATCGGCACCGCCCATTCGATTCCCGGCAATCCCCGCACCCGATACAGCGTCGTATCCTGCATCGGCTTGATGTCGTCAATGTTGTTCACCTGCGGATCCATGACCCAAATATCCGGCAGGCCCATGTCGGTGATGGCGTTGTAAGTCCGCTCCATGAGGCCGACGAAAATCGCCGCCTGCTGCGTGATCAGCAGCGAGGCGAATGTCAGCCCCATGATGATGCCGAGATATTTCGCCCGGTCGCCGATCAGCATTTTGAGAGCCACCAGGTTCATCGCCGCAGGCTCCGAATCTCCGCCGGCTCAGGAGTTAGTGCTCGCAACGAAAAATCGGTGATGTGCTGGGCCAAGTCCTGCAGATCCCGCGGCTCATATTTCTGCTGGGGATGCAAGCGCCGAATCACCGGCTGGCAGTGCCGGTAAAAAAGAATCTGTCCGACAATGCTGTTGACGCTGAGCGCGATGCGCGGGTCGCTGCGCTCGATGCCTGTCAATTCGCAGACAATCCCTGCGATCACTTCAAAATCCGGGGCGATCGAATCGCGCACCATTTCATCCAGCGCACCAGTTGGCTCGGTCATCTCGCGCATCATCAATCGCCATTGCCAGGCGGGCCGGCCTGAATCCAGCACGCGCGACAGCAAACCGAAAACAAAAGCGTGCAGCCTCTGGGCCGCAGATGCGTCCGTCTGCGAATTTTGAATCGGGTGTTGCAAGGCGGATGCGTTGCGGGTGTAGCGAAACGTGGCGGCATACAATTCCGCTTTGCCGCCGAAGTGATAATTCACCGCCGCGACATTGGCCCCAGCCCGCTGAATGATCTGGCGGATCGTGGCCGCTCGATATCCCTTTTCCGCAAATACCTCTCCGGCTGCCTCGAGAAGGCGGCGTTCGATGGGTGAAGGAGAATTTGCATCCAAAGCCATGAACAGCAGTTTAAAACAAATGTTTGAAATGTCAACCCGGGGCCACCACTGATGACCGATAATCCGCAAACCATCGCCTTGAATCATGTTACGAACAACCGCCGGCCGATGCAGAGCGGACAGATCAAAACCAAGGAGCCTGTTTGCCGCCGCTGGATTCAACTGCCATGAGACGATTCAACATCCACGGCGCTGCGTTGCAGTTGAACGGTGCGCTATCTTTGCTCAACCACCAAATCGATCACTGGCTGGGAATGTTCCATGTTGAACAAGATGATGCGACACCGGCCATCACGGGAACATTGCAGCGGTACGAGCAACGTGAGGTGCTGCGGACGCTTTCTCCGCGCGCCGTGCGGCTGGCGACACCGGGCCTGGAGATGGGCGGATTGATGGAACTATATCAGGAGGATGAACGATTCTGGCTGGTTGATGATCGCTGGGGCATGGCAGAATTGAACCTGCTCAAAGGGACCTGGCGGAGTTGGATTCTGCCGCAACCGACGCTTGATCCGGTGCGCTGCGCGGAACTGGCGGTGTTGTGGCCGATGGCGCAGGTCATGCGCAGCCGCGGATTGCATTTCTTGCCCGCTAGTAGCATGGCCAGGGATGGATTAGGCGTTTTGATTCTCGCTCCGATGGGCATCGAAGATGAATTGGCGGCGCTTGTGCAAGGCGGATTTCACATGATTGGCCAGCGCTGGTCGTGTTTACGGAGCGAAGGGGATGCAATTGAAATGCTGCACATGGCCGGCGAGGTACCGTCGCTTGTTCCTCGCTTGACGGACGGGACCGATCAAAAGTGGGTCGATCTCGAAGAGCTAAATTGTGGATCGACGGCTCAATCAGCCGAGTGCAATATGGTGCTAGTGGTCGAGGCGGCCAGGCGACCGGTGGCGCATGCCAAATCCGTGCCGCCGCAGCTCGCGCTGAATCATCTGCGACGCAGTTGGCCGATCGTCGAATTGCACCGCGGTCGGCGGCAATTGCCGATGAAATTGGCCAGCCGATGCCGCTGCATCAGCGTGCAGCTTTCACGGCGGCCGCAGGATTTGCTGGTGCTTTTAAGCTCGCTTGGCAATGGTGAGCAAGCCACGTCCGTCGGCGAAGCGCCGCACGGAAAGAGGGACCGCCGTTTTGTCCACGCGACGGTCAAAGCAGCGTAAGACGAATTATCGCTTGGAGAACTGGAATTTCCGGCGAGCGCCGCGCTGGCCGTATTTCTTGCGTTCTTTCATGCGGCTGTCGCGGGTGAGAAATCCGGACTTTCGCAATGGGACTTCCAGCGTCTTGTCATAGCGAGCCAATGCCCGGCCCAGGCCCATGACAATCGCGCCGCTCTGGCCGGTCGGGCCGCCGCCGCTGGTATTGACCAGCACATCCATCTTGCCGCCGGTGTTGGTGATTTCCAGCGGGCCGAAGATTGCTTTGCGGTCGCGCTCGAACGTGAAATATTCGTTGAGGGTGCGGCCGTTGACTTGGATCTTGCCGCTGCCGGGGGCGATGCGAACGCGGGCCACGGCAGATTTGCGGCGGCCGGTGCCCCAGATGTATGTCGGCTTGGGCTGCGGGGTGGCGGATTCAACAGCGGTAGCGGTCGGCGCTTGTTCAGACATTGGATTTCATTTCCGTCGGTTGTTGGGCGGCATGTGGATGCTTGTCGCCGCGATAAATCTTGAGTTTTCCGAGAATGTTGCGGCCCATTTTGCTCTTGGGCAGCATTCGCCGAATGGCCAGTTCGACCAGTTTCTCGGGGTGGTCGGCTTGCATGGTTTTGAAGGAATACAGCCGCCGGCCACCGGGATAGCGGGAATAGGTGTCGTATTCCAACACATCTTCCTTGCGGCCGGTGACACGGATTTTTTCGGCGTTTAACAAAATCACGAAATCGCCGGTGTCCACGTGCGGCGTATAGGTCGGCTTGTGCTTACCCTGGAGAATTACGGCAACACGGGCCGCCAAGCGACCCAGCACTTGTCCGCTGGCGTCGATGGTGTGCCATTTGGCCTGAATTTCGCCCGGCTTGGGCATCGTCGTACTCATGTCTGCACTTTCCTTCAGCTTAACAACCGGCGGCGCAGCGAAAATCCATGGCTCAACCGGGCCCAATAATCTATCCATTGCCGGGCGGTTGTCAAATTCGTAGGCAGGTTGATTTTTCTCCCGTTGCGCACTCCAAAAGATTTCCGCCCTTGCGGAATTCCGCGGCGATCGATTAGATTCTGTAATCCAAACTTCACAGGAGACCCTTTATGCGACGAGTTTCAATTGCAGCGACGATGATGTTTGCCTTGCTGGCTTTCACTGCCCAAAGAGCCTGGGCAGATGACAAATGGGAAAAGCTCGGCGAACGCAAGGTGGATTTCAAGGCGGAGAAGGATGTCATCGAAGTTGGCGTGCATGACGGAAAATTCAGTCACATTCGCTTCGAAGTCGCAGAAGGCGACGTGGAACTTTTTAAAATCAAGGTTTTCTTCAGCAACGGTGAAACTTTCGAGCCGGAAACCGGACACCATTTCAAGGAAGGGGAACGGACCCATGAACTCGAGCTGCCCGGCAAGGCTCGACACGTGGACAAGGTGGAATTCTTTTACCGCAGCGATCATCACGAACCCGCGGTGATTATATTGAAGGGTAAGCGCGCCGATTAGTTGGGGTCGGCGGCCATGGCACGCCGTCGGCGACCGAGACACAACCCGCAGAGAAGGATCGCGCCGACGGCGAGGCTCGGCTCGGGAACCGCAATCGTGTAATCCGACACCACCGGCAAATGATCGCTGCCCGTGGTCGGGTTCATGGCGTTATACACATCCGTTGGAGTCAGCGAACCGTTGCCGACGATATCGTTCAGAGCGGTGTTTGAACCCGAATCGATGCTGCCACCTTCGGCTGTAGAGCCGTTGTTGCCGAAGGCGTGCTCAGAATTAGCAATGTAATTCAGCGTGCCGGAATCGTTGAGCACATTGGACGTGACGAGTTGCAAATCGTCGCGATAACGCAGGTCGGTATCCGATTCCGTCATGAGGCCCTTGTAGGTGGAATTTTCGGCCCAATCCTCAGACTGATTGGTGGGATTGAGTGGATCAAAGGCCTGTCCCTGAATCAATTGAGAACTCATTTCGACCATGGACGGATCGGTGCTGGCGTTCACGTTCCAGTCGCCCATGTAAATTACGCTAGCGGTCGACGGGAGCGTTGCCTCATCGTTGCGGATGATGGTGGCTTCTTCCGCCTGGTAGGTCTGGTCGGTGGACTCGCTTCCCGAAGAGAGCGACTTGGCGTGACATACGTAGACGTAAAAGATGCCGTTACTGGTTCCAGTGTTGACCAGTGGCTGAAATTCGTATCGCATGACCTGACGGTACTCACCGTTGGTGGAGCCCCCGGGGGTTCCAACGCCAACCGAGGCGATGAGGTTCATCGTTTGCTGATTGTATATCAGACCATTTGGACCATTGCCGTCGGTGTTACCGCCTGACTGCGTGCCTTGGACGCTGCTGTAGCTGTAAATGCTCGAGCCATAGTAGCTGTTAAGGTCAGCCGCAAGGGGCGCGACCGTCGTGGAATTGCTGGTGGTTTCCTCCAAACCGATGATGTCGGGCAATTGTAAGACCCCGTCGCCGACATACTTTTCCTGACCAATCCCTTCAATGGTGGTCGCCACCTGTGGCAGAACCTGTGTTGGGGTTGGCGAGCTAACGTCACCTTGCGTATTGTAGGTTACAATTCGGATCGTTTGCGTTTGGGCCGAAGCGTGTTCGACGCAACCGATAAACACCACCAGGGCGCAAGCCCCAAGCACACGATTTCGACGCATTTCTCTCCCTCTTCCGGTCCTTGCAGGACCTTTGCCAGGCCGGCAAAAGTCGCGGGGAAGCGTCCACCCTAATAGAATCGGCCCGTCATTTCCAGTAAAGATTGCCCTATCCAGCCTGGCAATGGAATTTGCCCCGGAAATGGGCCAAACCCTCGTCGGTTTCGTGCGGGGCGACCGGATAAATATCTATGCCCATCCCCACCGGATCATCGCCTGAACCAGACTCGACCGTTGATACCCCAGATTTTGTGGCCCCACGAACCCGGTTCCATGCATGTCGTATTATTTTCAGGCCTGCACAATCCTCCTTCCCGGGTGGCGTGGAATGCCGAGAGCTCCACGCCACCTTTTTTATTTCTCGACAGATTCCACAGCGTTCAGCGATCGTCCGCCCCATCGCTCAGCACGTCCAACCGCCCCGTTTCCGGAGAAATCATCAGCCCATGCACCAGCACATCTTTCGGCAACAGTGGATGCTTCTTGATCACACCCACGCTTTGGCGCACCCCATCCTCCGGCGAATCAAATCCCGTGAGCCATTGCTCCAAATTGATCCCCGAGTTTTTCAATGTGTCCAGTGTCTGCTGCGAAATGCCCCGAGCAATCGCTTTGTTGATTATCCGCGAACAGCTCAATCCCGTCATGCCGCAGCCGTAATGCCCGACGACGGCCACTTCCTCGGCACCCAGCTCATACACCGCCACCAGCAGACTTCGCATCACACTGCCAAACGGATGCGACACGATTGCCCCGGCGTTTTTGAGAACCTTCGCATCGCCGTTGCGGATGTCCATCGCCCGCGGCAAAAGTTCCAGCAGCCGCGTGTCCATGCAGGTGAGCACCACCAGTTTCTTGTCGGGAAACCCATCCGTGAGAAACGGCTCATATTCCCGCCGCTCAACGAACCCGGCGTTGTACGAAAGGATGTCGGAAAGAATGGACATGTGTGCGGAGATAACACGCTTCCATGCCCCTTGCAACGTGTGGCGGTTGCATGATTCACAACACCGGCTTCATCGGTGGCTCATCGACTCGAAACTTCACGACGCACGCGGCTGTCAATACAATGAAAAGCACAAGCACCACTAGCTGCGTCAATTTGAACGGCGGTTCGGTCTGCGTCGGCGCCAGCGATTTCAAAGCCGGTACCTTAAGAAACGACTGCACGACCAGCACAAACACATTCAGGTACTGGGCGAGCATGGCGGTCACCACATAAATCCACCGCCATGACCCGGCAAGGCTGCGGCCATACCGTGCATAAAACGCTACCGGCAGCACCAGCAGCGAGAGAATGCCCACCGCATGAGATGGAAGAAAATGATGAGCAGGAAGAATGAACCCGGTCGCGCTGGTTGCCACGGTCGTCCAGAGAAAAATCTGGGTCCATGCTTCCAACCATTTGGCCGCTAACATCCCGTACATGACCACGAATCCCGAACCGATGCCGATGAGGCTGATGATGACGTGAATGACGATCAACACCTCCGAAATCGGGATGGCAACCTCTGCCCCGATGGCCCCGAAATGGTGGTAGGGGATCACGGGTTACTCCTTGATGAACGCCAGCAAATCTTCGTTCACCTTATCCTTGAGCGTCGAGCACATGCCGTGCGGAGCGCCGGGATACACTTTCAATTTCGCTCCTTTGACGATTTTTGAAGACTGCATGGCTGCGGCTCCGATCGGAACGATCTGATCATCATCGCCGTGAAGGATCAGCGTCGGCACGTCGAATTTTTTCAGGTCTTCGGTCAGGTCCGTTTCGGAAAACGCTTTGATGCAAAAATAGGAAGCGGGCATGCCGGCGATCATTCCTTGCCGCCAAAATGAATCGATGATTCCCTGGGATATCCTTGCGCCAGGCCGATTGAAGCCATAAAACGGCATGGCCAACTCTTTCCAAAACTTGGAACGGTCCGCGAGAACCGCGCTGCGAATCTGATCAAACGCGTCCTTCGGCGTGCCGGCGGGATTGGCCGGTGTCTTGAGCATTAGCGGCGGCACCGCACTGATCAGCACCGCTTTGGCCACACGCTTGGTGCCGTGGCGGCCGATGTACCGCGCCACTTCGCCGCCACCGGTGGAATGTCCGACGTGGATGGCTTTTTTCAAATCGAGCGACTCCACCAATGCCGCCAGATCGTCAGCGTAATGATCCATATCGTTGCCGTCCCAAGGTTGGCTCGAATGGCCATGTCCCCGCCGATCGTGGGCGATGCAACGGTAGCCGCGCGAAGCGAGGAAGAACATCTGATCCTCAAATGCCTCGGCGCTGAGCGGCCAGCCATGGCTGAAAACCACTGGCTGCCCCGAGCCCCAGTCGTTGTAATAAATCTGCGTTCCATCTTTGGTAGTAATGGTGCTCATAAGAAATGCTCCTTTTCTCTAAGCCAGCGAAAAATGCGGGAAACTACCATCGCTATTCAGCAGACGAGTTGTCAAATCCAATTTGTGGCCGCGCCAGAATCCTAAGCGTGCTCAGCAATGTGGCCGAGCAGCGATCGACATGCGTTCAATTCCTCTTCGTTAACTGTGTGCCCCATCTTTGGATAGCGACGGAGATCGACGGTCGCCCCCATTTTCTGCAGCACATCCCGCGTTTCTTGCACTCGTGCAAATGGCACATGGGGATCGGGATCACCGCTACCGAGAAACACCGATACGCCTTGTAATGAACCGGCATAATTCCGCGGCGTTCCCGGAGGGCCGATGAGACCACCCGTCAGCCCCATAACCGCCCCGTATTTCCGTGGATGGCGGGCGGCAAATTCCGATGCCAGGCAAGCGCCTTGGGAAAACCCGAGCAGGGCAATGCGATCCTCGGATGTGCCGCGCGACATAAGTTCCTGCACGAGCGATTCCAATCGATCCAGGGCCGAATCCAGATACGGCTGATTGGATTCCAACGGCGCAAGAAACGAATGCGGATACCACGTATGCCCGGCGGCCTGCGGAGCCACGGCGGCACAACGAGAAACGGCCAATTCCTCAAAAAGCCCAAGCATGTCTTCCGCCGTCGCGCCACGGCCATGCACGAGAATCAGCGTCGCATCCGACTTCTCCGGAGCGGGGCCGGCGAACAGCACGGGGCTATTGGCGTGAGGGGACATCTGATGATGCCGTCATTCCGGCGGCAACTGATCCAATAATTTCCTTGCCGTGGCGGCGGCGGGGTCGTTTGGATACTTGCGAATAATTGTCTCCAATTTCGGCCTAGCGAAATTCAACTGCCCGTTGTCGATGTACAACTTGGCGACTTTGAGGAGATGCTGCGGCTCCGGTTCGTTGTTGGCCGGAGCGGCGGCACGTTCGGTTGTGGGATGCGTCGCCGCATCTCGGGCGATGACCGGCGGCTTAATGACCTGGGTCGCCGAGACTTTGTCGAGAAATGGCAAAGCCGTTTGCTCGAACCATTCGGGTTTCAAATTCGGATAATGCACATCGTCGGTTGTCACCTTAACCCGCAGAAGGTTATTGAATCCGATCTGTCGCATCGACTTGAGCAAAAGAGACGGGTAGCTCGCATTGTCCTCGCCTTCGGAATAAGCCAGGGCGTAACCGCGCTGTTTGGCCGTGCCAAATATCTCCCCTCCCGGCGGCGGGAAGGTCGGCCCGTAATAACTGCCATTGGGCGCGGTCAACTTCACAAAATAATTGTAACTCGAGCAGACGACGAATCCGTTGAACACGTCCGCGGTTGCAAATGAAACCTGAAGCGCATCGTCGAAAGCCATCAGGTAAATCCGCTTTGGATCGACATTGTATGTGTGCTTGAGATTGTCCAAGCCGTCAAATGACAGGCCGATGATCTCCCACAGCGGGATCGTTGGCTGGTACTGATGGCCCGCATGAGCGACCGGCGTGATGAAGATTAAATGGTTTTTATCCAGCATCGGTTCCCAGGGTATCGCCACTGTCCCGGAGTCCTTGTAGCCAAGGTAAACCACGACGCCGTATGGTTGCGATGCATCATAATCCTTGGGAATGTACGCCTTGAAAGGGAATTTAGAGAGATCGTAATCCGGTCCAAGATCGTGTTCCCTAACGTTTAGACGGCGTGCAATTTCCTTCGGTGTGCTCAGCGGGCTGCGCTGCGTAAACGTGAGATCAACTTCGCCGGTCTTGACTGCTAGAGCGGTTGATCGATAGGGATCTTGATAATCGGGCATCGCTTCAACCACGCCTAGAAGCGCCCTGGCGCGCTCTCCTGGATCGGTCCGAGCTTGGGCCCAAGCGGCAGCTGTTGCCAAGCCCTCGACCCCCGCCTTCGTCCTGGCGATTTCTCCGACGGAGATCGCCCTTGATCCAGGATATTTGGCCAAACCGATCAGTTTTTCAGCGTCATCGATCCATTTCTTAGCAGATGCGATATCACCAGTTTTAGCCGTCGCTTCAGCGACCTTCAGATTTACCGAAACGGTTTCGCTGTTGTTACCCATCAACGCTGCAGTCTTTTTTGCGCTTTCCAAGTCTCCCATCTCAGCCTGCATAGTGGCTATATTTCGAAGTACCAGCGATTTGTCCGATTCATTGGCGGCGGCGCTGGCAATTTTCATAGCGCTATCAAGATCGCCGGCCTGAACTTCGCCTTCCGCGACATCCGCCCAGGTCATGGCGGCCGTGTAATCCTTGATTTGTTTGGCCGTGTCGACTGCCGCTTGCATGACTCGGCGAGCATCAGCATCTTTCCCAGCCCGGAATTCCAACTCGGCCAATTCAACGTATGCGGTTGATTTGACATCGATCGGGCTGGAAATCGCATCGACCGTGGCCCTGGCGGCGGGTAGGTCCCCAGCCCGCGCCTCTGCCAAGGCGATTTTCTCCTGAGCTTTCGCGCTAAAGAAATCGGCCGTGATCTTCGCCGCCGTCGCTTTGGCACCGACGATATCACCCTTGATCGCCTGCACCTGAGCGATGCTGTTGTAGATCATAGGTAAGTTGTCTGCACCGAGGTTAGGCGTCTTGAGCACTTCCAACGCTCCGTTGACATCTCCCGAAAACGCCAGGGCGCCGGCGATCCCGCCGTAGGCGAGACTTAAATTGATCGCGGAATTTGATGCCGCGGCTTGCTTGGCGCCGGCGATGTCACCGGTTCTCGCCCGTGCCATAACGATGCCGCCGAGCGTATCCGACTTTTGGTCGGCGTCACTGATCTGATTGGCGGCGATGGTGGCTTTGCCCAGCAGATCACGGATGTCCGGCTGGTTTCCGTCGGCGGCTACGATCACTACGAAACCGAAGAGGCAAGCATTGAGAAGAGCCGCACATAAAACAAAACGCATAAACGCCTCGATTTCAGGAACGGCAATTGTCAGCTGAAACGACCCCACATGATCCGGCGCCGACCGACCGGACAAGCGATTTACCTGGCCCACGCCTTTCCCCAGGTGTTGTACTCGGCTGTTAAAACAGCTTAAGCGCGGGCAGATCGCTTTCACCCATCAAGAACCGATCGACGCCGCGGGCTGCTTGGCGTCCTTCGCTGATCGCCCACACGACCAATGATTGCCCACGGCGGATGTCACCGGCGGCAAAAATGCCCGGCTTGTTGGTCATGTAATTTTCATCGACGGCGATGTTGCCGCGCTTGTCGGTGGACAGGCCCAATTGCTCGATGGGGCCACTTCTTTCCGGCCCGACAAAACCGAGAGCGAGCAGGCACAAATCGCAGTCCAACTCAAATTCCGAGCCGGGGATTTCTGCCATCGTTGGCCGACCGGTAAAGTCCTTGGTCCATTCCAAGCGGATCCCGTGCAACTTTTTGACCGCGCCGTTTTCGCCGGTGAATTTTTTGGTGCTGATGGAGAAATCACGGATATCGCCGCCGAAGGTTTCCGCCGCTTCTTCGTGGGCGCTGCTGGTGCGATAGACCATCGGCCAATAGGGCCAGGGCAGGATATCGCCGTTTTTTAATAGTTCACCGCTGCGCTCATCGGGGGGTCGCCACAGCAATTCAAATTGATGGATGCTGGCCGCGCCTTGGCGTTCTGCGGTGCCGAGGCAATCGGCTCCGGTGTCGCCGCCGCCGAGGATGATCACGTGCTTGCCCTTGGCGTCAATCGGCTTTTCATCGACATTCCATCCCAGTGCCCGGCGATTTCCCTGCGGCAGATAATCCATGGCCAGATGAACGCCATCGAGTTCCCGGCCCGGCACCGGAAGATCGCGCGCCTGTGTGGCGCCGCCGCACAGCACGATCGCATCGAATTCGCGCCGCAGATCGTCGGTTTTGATGTTCGAGCCGACATTCGCCTTGGTGATGAACTTGATCCCCTCGGCTTTCATCAAATCGATTCGCCGCTGCACGAATTTCTTTTCAAGTTTGAATTCCGGAATCCCGTACATCAAAAGTCCGCCGATCTGGTCGGCTCTTTCAAACACGGTAACGCTGTGGCCAGCCTTGTTAAGCTGCGCCGCCGCCCCCAATCCCGCCGGGCCGGAGCCGACGACTGCAACTTTTTTCCCCGTGCGCCGCTGCGGTTCCTTGGCCGCCATCAAACCGGCGGCGAATCCACGCTCGATGATCGACAGCTCGATATTCTTAATCGTCACGGGCGTTTCATTGATCCCCAGCACGCAGGCTTCCTCACACGGAGCGGGGCAAATGCGGCCGGTGAATTCGGGGAAATTATTGGTCTTCAGCAGCATTTCCAAAGCGTCGGCCCATCTGCCGCGATAAACCAGATCGTTCCAGTCGGGAATAAGATTGCCGAGCGGACAGCCGGTGCTGTCGGTGAGATTGCCGGTGATAGTATGGCCATGACAAAACGGAATGCCGCAATCCATGCAGCGAGCGCCTTGGGCTTGCAGCCTGTCGACCGGAAAATCCAGATAAATTTCGTTCCAATCCAAAATGCGCAAATTCACCGGCCGCCTCGTCGGCGACTCGCGCTTGAACTCCATGAATCCGGTTGGCTTGCCCATTGTTTTTCGCTCTCGAGATCTCCTCTTACTTCGCGCTCATCTGCAGTGAAACTTGACAAGGTGACAAGGTGAGGAGGTGACAGGGTGACATCAGCCCTTGTCACCCTGTCACCGTTTGCCGCTGCGAGAGTCGCTTAGCCGCATCCTCGATTTCTTTCATCCGAAGCAATGCATTGCGGTAATCGGTCGGCATCACCTTGATGAACCAGCGAACTTCCTTGGCCCAATCATCGAGAATGCTTTTGGCCACCGGCGAATCGGTGAAACGCAGATGATTTTCCAGCAGGCGCTTCAATTCGATCTGATCGGCTTCGGTCGGTTTTTCCAAATCGACTTGATCGAAATTGCAACGCTGCTTGAACAAACCTTGCGTGTCATAAACATAAGCGATGCCGCCGCTCATGCCTGCGGCGAAGTTGCGGCCGGTCGGACCCAGTACGACGACCCTGCCGCCGGTCATGTATTCGCAGCCGTGATCGCCGACGCCTTCGACGACTGCCGATGCGCCGGAGTTGCGGACGCAGAACCGTTCGCCGGCCACGCCGCGCAAATACAGTTCGCCGGCGATCGCTCCATAGCCGACGGTGTTGCCGGCGATGATGTTGTCCTCGGCTTTGAAGGTCGCATTCTTCGGCGGATACACTGCGATGCGGCCGCCGGATAATCCCTTGCCAAGATAATCGTTGGCGTCGCCTTCCAGCAGCAGCGTAATTCCCTTGGCAAGGAAGCAACCGAAGCTCTGCCCGGCAGAGCCGTCGAATTTGAAAGTAATCGTGTCATCCGGCAAACCGGCGAATCCATATTTCTTGGCGATCAGGCCGCTGAGAGTCGTGCCGACGGTGCGATTGATATTTTTGATCGGCAGCTCGGCGTTTACTTTCTTTTGATGTTCCAACGCCGGCTGGGCGAGCGGAATCAGCTGCGTGGCGTCAAGCGAATGTTCCAGGCCATGGTCCTGTTTCTGGCGGTTATGAATGCCCCAGTTTTCGGGGACGGCCGGCCGATGAAGGATGGTATCGAGTCTCAATAGCCGAGCCTTGGGATGTTGCGACACATCGGCGAATTGCAGCCGATCGCTGCGGCCGACCATGTCCTGTAGTTTGCGGAAGCCTAGTTGGGCCATGAGCTGCCGCAGTTCTTCGGCGATGAAGAACATGAAATTGATGACATGCTCCGGCTTGCCGGCGAATTTGCGGCGAAGCTGTGGGTCTTGCGTGGCAATGCCGACCGGGCAGGTGTTGAGATGACACACACGCATCATGATGCAGCCGCTGGCGATCAGCGGGGCGGTGGCAAAACCAAATTCCTCGGCACCGAGCAATGCGGCGACGGCGACATCACGCCCGGTTTTTAATTGGCCATCGGTTTGCAGCACGATGCGGTCACGCAGATTGTTCATCAGCAATGTCTGCTGCGTCTCCGCCAGGCCCAGTTCCCACGGAATGCCGGCATGTTTGATGCTGGTGAGCGGCGAAGCGCCGGTGCCGCCACTATCGCCGGAGATGAGAATGTGATCCGCCTTGGCTTTAGCGACTCCCGCAGCGACCGTGCCGACGCCGACTTCCGCCACCAGCTTCACCGACACGCGAGCCTGCGGATTGACATTTTTCAAATCGTGAATCAGTTGCGCCAAATCCTCAATGGAATAAATATCGTGATGCGGCGGCGGCGAAACTAGCCCGACACCCGGCGTGCTGTGCCGCAGCTTGCCGATGTATGGATCAACCTTGTGCCCCGGCAATTGGCCGCCTTCACCGGGCTTGGCGCCCTGGGCCATCTTGATCTGCAATTCATCGGCGTTGATCAGATATTCCGCGGTGACACCGAATCGACCGCTGGCTACTTGCTTGATCGCCGAGCGGCGCAGCACCGGCTTGCCATCGGGCCAGGTGATCGGTTTGGAATCGGCGTCAACATCCGGCTTGAATCGATCGGCATCCTCGCCGCCTTCGCCGGTGTTGCTCTTGCCGCCGAGATAGTTCATGGCGATGGCCAGATTCTCGTGCGCTTCCTTGCTGATGGAGCCGAAGCTCATCGCGCCGGTGCAGAATCGCTTGACAATTTCCGTGGCCGGTTCGACTTCTTCAATCGGAATCGGCTGCTCGGCAAACTTGAATTGCAGCAAACCACGCAGTGTGCAGCGGCGGGTGGATTCATCGTTCACCCGTGCGGTGTATTCCTGGAACGCCTTGAAATTTTCGATGCGCACGGCGTGCTGCAACCGGGCGACGGTTTCGGGGTTGTACAGGTGGTACTCACCCTCACGCCGCCATTGATATTGACCGCCGGCCCCGAGGACCTTGCCATCGACGCGCACCGGCGGGAAACCGCGCCGATGCCGCTCCAGCGCCTCGGCGGCGATCGTTTCCATGTCTATCCCACCGATGCGGCTGGCAGTGCCGGCGAAATATTTGTTAATCACTTCTTCGCCAATGCCGATCGCCTCGAAAATCTGCGCGCCGCGGTAACTCTGCACCGTGGAGATGCCCATCTTGCTGGCGACTTTAATGATTCCCTTGTTGGCCGCCTTGATGAAGTTCTTCTTGGCCTGATCGGCGGTTAGCCCTGCGGGAAGAATGCCATCGCGGTGCAGATCGGCCACGGTTTCAAACGCTACATACGGATTGATCGCCCCGGCTCCATAACCGATGAGCAAACAAAAATGATGCACTTCCCGGGCATCGCCGGTTTCGATCACCAGCCCGACCTGGGTGCGTGTTCCGGCTCGAATCAAATGATGATGCACTGCGGCGGTGGCCAGCAGGCTCGGAAGTGAAACATTATTCTGATCCACGCCGCGATCGGAGAGGATCAAAATGGAATATCCCTCGCTCACGGCGGCGGCTGCTTTTTCGCACAGTTCATCAAGAGATTTCTGCAAACCCGCCGCGCCTTCGGAGGTGGTGAACAGCATCGGCAGCGTGATCGACCGGAAATCGCCGGCCTGGATTTCGCGCAGCTTGGCCAGATCGCCGTTGCTGAGAATCGGCGTTTTCAGCTTGACCAGATGGGCCGCCCGTGGAGTTTCCTCCAGGAGATTTCCTTCGTGGCCCAGGTAGGTAATCAGTGAGGTGACCAGAGCCTCAAAATTGGCGTCCAGCGGCGGATTGGTGACCTGGGCAAAAAGCTGCTTGAAATAGTTGTAGAGCAATTGCGGCCGATCGCTCAGACAAGCCAGCGGCGTATCGGTTCCCATCGAGCCTATCGCCTCTGCGCCGTTGACGGCCATCGGCGTCATCAAAATCCGCAGGTCTTCGACCGTGTACCCAAACGCATGTTGCCGCACCAGCAGCGTGTCATGGTCCGGCTGCATCACATTTTGCGGCGTCGGCAGGCTGTCGAGATCGACCATGTATTCATCGAGCCATTTTCGCCACGGCCGCTTATCGACCAGTTCCCGCTTGATCTCGTCATCATTGACGATGCGGCCCTTCTGCTGGTCGATCATAAAAATCTTGCCGGGCTGCAATCGCCACTTGCGGACGATGTTGCTCGGCTCAACCGGCAGCACGCCGACTTCGCTGGCCATGATGACCAGATCATCTTTGGTGACGTAATATCGGCTCGGCCGCAGGCCATTGCGATCCAGCACCGCGCCGATCAGATTTCCATTGGTGAATGTCACCGATGCCGGCCCGTCCCAAGGCTCCATCAAACAGGCGTGATATTCATAAAACGCCCGCAGGTCCGGGTCCATCAATTTATTTTCCTGCCACGCCTCGGGAATCATCATGAGGATCGAGTGCGGCAGCGACCGGCCATTGAGCGTGAGAAATTGCAGGCAATTGTCGAATGTCGCCGAATCCGAGCCGGACTCGGTAACGATCGGGAACATTTTCGTCAGTTCATCGCCGAAGACGTCGCTTTTGAGCGAGCCATAGCGGGCGCGCATCCAGTTGCGGTTGCCGCGCAGGGTGTTGATCTCGCCGTTATGGGCGATGTAGCGGTAGGGGTGGGCGCGGTCCCAGGTCGGGAAAGTATTGGTGCTGAATCGGCTGTGAACGATCGCCAATGAGCTGATGAAATCCGGTTCGCTCAAATCGGGATAGTAGCCGCGCACCTGATGGGCCGTGAGCATGCCCTTGTAAACCAGCCGATTGGCCGACAGCACGGGGATGTAAAAATTGTCCTTGGCGCTCTTTGAAAAATCACCGAACTCGATGGTGTTTTCGGCGCGCTGACGAACGAGATAAAGCCGGCTGTCGAACTGGCTGCGGTTGAAAAAATGCTCATCGGGCGCGACAAAAATTTGCCGCACCTTCGGTTCGCTGCGGCGGGGGGTTGGCCCGATGAATTCGCTGCGGGTCGGCACATCGCGCCACCCCAGCACTTTCATGCCGAACTGCCGAATGATCTGCTCCAGATTCCGTTCGCACTCATGCCGGGCGACCATGTCATCGCGCGGCAGGAAAATCATGCCGACGCCATACTCGCCCGGCTTGGGCAGACGAAACCCCAGCTTCTGCGCTTCCTTTTGGAAAAACGCATGCGGCATCTTCACCAGAATGCCCGCCCCGTCACCGCTGTCCGGCTCGCAGCCGCAGCCGCCCCGGTGGTTCATGTTTTCCAGCATCTGTAGCGCATCGTCGATGATCTTGTTCGACGCCTTGCCCTTCATGTGGCAAATGAAGCCCACCCCGCAGGCGTCGTGTTCAAACGCCGGGTCGTAAAGGCCTTGCGGCCGGGGAAAACCGTGGGGTTGACCATCCTGCATGGGTCGTTGCATCCTCAAAGCGAACCAATTGCCGTGGCTGTGTGTCGATCACCAGCCAGTCACCGATGAACCAATTCCAGGCGAAAGCGAGGCGGGAATAATAGCCGGGAAACTGGGCAATCACAAGTTCGCCCGCAATGGGATATTGGTTCAGAGGTTGCGTGGCGCTTCCCGCAAAACGGCCCTGAATTCTTCTCGTGCGCCAAAATCCGATGGCGCTTGCGTTGGTCGAAGATCGGCACAATACTGGATTTAGCCACGCCGGCTTTTGGGCAGTTGTACATGGAAAAATGAGCCTGACCAGAGCACAACTTATGAGAACGGTCCTTCCAACCATCGAAGGGCTCTATGCTACTTATTCTTCTTTGGGCCAGGACGCGAAATACCAGCGGCCTTCTTATTTCAGCGTAATTGGCCCGACGAGGGGGGAACTCAAAAAATTCGCGCCGACGGTCTTGGGATTTCTGGACGATGGATCTTCTGAAGGCGCTTCATTGCACCTTCCGGTCGACGCCGCCGATTCGTTACGCCGGGTGGCGGAGATTCACGCCGATTGGGTATGTGACTATCAATCTCTATGGGCGCATTGCATTGTACTCCCAGAGGAGGTTCTCGCGGATTGGCCGACGGGACAGACTGTATTCGATCCCGCGATGATTCATCGCCTTCATCCGGCGATTGTATTGGCGGGCCTGGTGAGCATGAACGATCCGGGCCCCGGCATATTGATCGGGATGTGTGACAGTGGATTATTGGACAACGAAGGGCGACGTCAACGAAGTCTGCTCGCGCGCGAGATTTTTCTTGCCCAGCAACAGGACGACCTACTCCAAGGCAATCAACGCGGGTTCCGAAGACAGGCAGCAAGGAATAACAGCGCCGCAAAGTTGAGTGCTGGATCGGCTCAGGAAGCGTCGGCCGAGTTGCATAAGACCTGGACCAGTCCAGGCCATGGACTATCGCTGGCGCTTTGCCCGCGATTCGTCTGGGCCCATCAGGTCGAGGGAGCGAATGAATTTGTCTCTGTGTTGAGCGCGAGTAGTCGCGACCATTCCGGCTGGAGCGGTCGCGAGCCGGGGATTCCGAGAGCCACTCATTTGCGCAGGCTCAGCGCTGCGATGGTGCATGATCTCCACGCCGATCCATCGGCCATCGAAAACTTGGCTCGCGTTGCGACCGGGCTGGGTGATCGCACTGACGACGATCGATTTGTGCCAATTTGGGAGCTTGGTCCGTCTGGCATGTGGGGCGCGGGAGCGGCGATCGATGCTGATCTTGCGGGTTTCCGAGGAATTAAAGCCTCTCGCGGTTACGAACTTAAACCGCTCAGCAGCATCGCATGCATCGAGAAGGCCGATAAATGGTCGCCTGTTGAGACTTCCTCCAACACGTTGTGGTTCGTCGCGGAAGGTAAAAATGTCTTGAGATGTTTAAGTTCCGCCACTATTTGCCCTGATCGACGCGACAGCGAGCCTCAGGAGGGATACGACGCAAGACAAAAGGAGTGGTTGGAGGAATGGAGCGGAAGCCGGCTTCTTAGCCTTAGCAATTGCGACGATGCTGAATACCTATGGCTCGCACTGGCTGATGAGATTCTGCTTGAGAATATCCGGTGCCGCGCAGCCAAGAGCTACTGGGGACCTGCGGTTCCGCCCGCAGTGTTGGCGGAAACCCTCGTGCCGTGGCCGACGAATGAGGAGCGGAAACGAATCGTCGATCTATATCGCAAGTCGCGCGATTTTGTCGAAGGCGATATTGCGGGTTCGTTGATCCAAGAGCTACATGATCGGTGGGACTCTAACCAACATTTTTTTGCTGCCGGCAATGCGTTCAGCAGAGTAATACCGCGCGACCTTTCGGACCCGGAAAAATATTGGCCTTGGGCTGGAATGGTGGAAGATGCACGTTCGCTTCTTGCTGCCTTAGAAAGAATGTTGCCTACACGGCGATCTTTTAGTGTGCCTGCCCCTATAGCAATTGCGCGGAAGAAGTTGGAAATCGAGACCAACCCCGGACGGCGAATCAGAGCGGCGTTGGATCTTTTTCGAGCAACATTAGAATTCGACGCTGCGATAATGCTGGCCATATTGCATAAGGTTGGTGCGATCAGTGTGGAAGAGGCTTGGCGCAAAGTGTCGGAGGACGGCGCAAGACAAGACCTGCAAATGGCAGAGGGCCATAAAAGGATGTTGGCGCAAGAGGCTCGACGCGCCCTTAAACAAGTCCCTATGCAAGGAATCGACCCTTCGCTTGCGACTCTTGCGGCGGATGCAAGGGGCATTGATGATAAGTCGTGGCTCGAACTCTCCGAAAAAATTGTCAGGATTCGGAACGAAGCGTACGGACATGGGCGGCAGGTGCCGGCGTCAATCGAACAAGTATTCGCGCGAGAGTTTGTCAACGACGTTGAAGCCTTTGTAAAGCAAGTTCCATATCTGAATCAATACCAGCTTATTTTCCTCGAATCCCGGGAAATACGAAGAGATAGGACCATCTGCCAAATTCGCGAGCTTGTCGGGGACAACGGCTTGTTTGCCCCAAACCAAATAGAACGCGCAAGGGGTAGCCAATATGACCATTTCGCCGAAGGAGAGGTCTATCTTGGCTATTCGGAGCCCGACGGCCTGCTGCCCTTGTGGCCATGGGTATTGTTTCAACCCGACAAGGCTGGGCCAGAGGTAATCTGGCTGTTCGACGGGACGAAGGGAAACGATGCCGTTTTCAAATCTGTGCAATCGCCTGGGGAGATGAAAAAGGACTCGGAAGCCGGGACCGAGATATCGAGACGCGTTGGCAGAATAGCGTGAGAAGATGAGAAAACGGAACACCGCCGGAGCGGTCTCTCTCAGCTAGCATCGAACGGGAAGAGCGTGCTGCGATGCCAGCTTGGATATTCCAGATGTAAACGGACGGCGGCGCGCCTTATAGCGGCTGCGGCTCGAGCGGCCGGGCCAGCATGATTCCTGTTAATTTGCGGGACCAATCGAGGGCTTTGCTGATCTCCGGGTCTATCGTCACTTTCATGTTTCGACGCAATGAAGAGGCGTCCATGAAATGGGCGACGCCATCTTCCGTGCGATAAATCAGGCCGGTGTGGCCGATGTCGATGCCCGGCTCGTTTTCGCAAACGCCGACGATATCGCCGGTTTGCATGAGCGATTCGGCAGCGGCGATCTTGTCCATGGGCAGATACTCCAGGCTGCGGGCGTTGATCTGGTCTTCGTACTCCTTGATCTTGGGAATGAACTCCGGGTGAGCCACGAGTTGGCGATAATTCTTCGGCTTCTGGCTCATGATGCCGACTTTTTGCGTGAACGGCTGCGCGCCGGGCAGCTTAGGGGCCAAAAGTTCGACGACTTTTTTCTTCTCGTTATTCACGAACCAATCGGTGGTGTAATGCAGCCTTGAAGTGAAATCGCCGAGCTTGCCGTCACGGTAGCGGGTGAAAGTCACTTCCTTCAGCAGATCGTCCGGGGTGGTGCCGCCGTGCTTGAGCATCCGGGCGAAATCCAGCGTGTCTTCAAAAAATGTCACGCAATCCAAACCAACCAGATTCACCGCGCACACTTCCTGATCCTTCGACAGCTCCAGCGTGAATCCGACGTAAGGCGTGCCTTCAAATTCCTTGGCAATCTTCCCCATGCACTGGCCGATCGGCAGCTTGGCCCACTCCTCGGCCGTCGCCTTCTTGAGAATGCGATCGAAAATCTCGTTGCCTTTGAAGGCTTCGAGTTTTGATTCGACTTCGCCGAATGCGCTGCTGAAAGCGCAGGCGCTAAGCAGGCCGAACGATCCCAAACAAATGCCGCGGAGGAAATCACGTCGGTTCATGTTTGAGATAATACCGTTGACGGCGTGTAAAGAGAATGACCCGTGCCGCAGCAGGGTGGACCGCATTGCTCGAAATTTGGCGGGTGTCTTCGGCACGATGTGGACGGCGCTGTAGTTCCACGGTGTAATCGCCCATGATCCGAGAAGCGTTTTGTGTATGGGTGGAACGTTCGGCTGCAACTACCGAGGGGTCTGATGCGTTGCCATCAATGCGGGGCAGAATCACCTCTCACGACGATGTTCGTACGGAAAACGAAATCTTTCCGACGGGATCCTCAATTATTTTGCCCACAATGCATCCGCAGTGACAAAGATTTCGCCATTGCCTTGGTGCTTGCGGCGGCAGCCCTCGTGTGTCTTGTTTCATTTGTTGATTGGGTCATCCGTTCTGCCAGGGGCAACGGCTTGGGCAGCGCTGACGGGGGCTGGGGGTCAGGCTGGGAATTCGCTTCAACCTGGTCGTTATTCCTGCTATTTCAAATCATATGTATTGTTCCCCATGAGCTTGGACATACGGTGGCGGGACGGCTATTGGGTTTTGACGTCTGGCGCATTCGCCTTGGACGAGGCCGATTGCTTGCCAGATGGCAGATCGGCGGCGTGCTCGTAGAGGTGGCGGCCCTTCCCGTAGTTGGATTTGTCAACGCCGTTTCAGGCGATAAGCGGCGGTGGCGTTGGAGAAGGGTCGGATTCATTGCGGCCGGACCTTTGGCAAATATCGTGATCATGGTTATGGCGGTAGGAATCGCTTTTCAACTCGCCCTCGACCGGCGCGCGTGGGCTTGGATGGCATGGATGGTACTGGCTGCCGCGAACTTTGTGATGGTGTTGCAATCTCTATTGGGGCGGCATGCCGACATTGGTGGGAAGAAGGTTCCGACGGATGGGCGACAGTTGTGGCGACTTTTATTCAAACCCTTGCCGAAACCTGAAGTGCGGCGACTCGAGTATTTTCACTCAATGATGGAAGCGTTGATGGCGTTCAATCATCACCGCGAGGTGGTTGTGGTGACGCAGGAAGGGCTTTTAGAATTCCCTCTTGATATCGCGCTCAGCAGTTCGCTAGGACTCGCCCAGCTTGCGATTCATGATTTCGTATCAGGCCGGGATACGTTCAAAGCGTTGCTCGAACGGCATGCGGAGCCGAGCGCGATGCGGGCCATCTGTCTCAATAATCTGGCGTGGGCCGACCTCTCAGTTGGTGAACCGGCACTGATAAAGGAAGCCGATTCTCTGTCCGCCGAGGCCTACGGGTTGCTCCCATGGGTTCCGGCGATAAACGGGACGCGGGGCTTCGCCCTCATAGAGTCGGGGCAGATCGATACTGGTATCACGCTCTTGAGATTTGCATACAAGGGCGCGGATGGGTGGTCATCTAAGGCCAGCGTCCTTTGCTGCCTAGCCATCGCCCATGCTCGTCTTGGTGAGAATGCGGCCGCAGAATCGTTCTTGCGCAAGGCGGCCCGTTTTGATCCGAACTGCGATCTGATGAGCCGGGCGAGGCGTGCTATGCAAGGTGAGGTGGCGGGAACCGTCCAAGCTGCCAACGCGTAGGGATTCCGCTCTCCCCATTCAACGCTTTCGGACGGTTTAGACACGGCGAATCAATAAGCCTTGCGCTGCCGGGCGGTGGGGATGTTCAAAATCTTCCGGTATTTGGCGACAGTGCGCCGGGCGAGGACGATGCCTTGTTTCTTGAGCTTTGCCACGATGTCGTCGTCATTGATCGGATTCTGCTTGTCTTCGTTATCGATGATCAGCCGCAGTTTTTCCTTGACGGCGTCCCAGCTCATGTCCTGGCCGTCGGCGTTGGTGGTGCCGCCGGAGAAGAATCGCCGCAGGGGAAAAACGCCGCGGGGGGTTTGAATCCATTTTTCACTGACGGCCCGCGAAACCGTGGCGACGTGAATGCCCAGGCGATCGGCCACTTCGATCATCGGCAGAGGTTTTAAATACTCCGGGCCTTTGTCGAAGAAATCTTTCTGCGCATCGACCACCTGCCGAATCACCCGCAGGATCGTGCCGCGGCGTTGCTCGATGCTTTCCAATAGCCAGCGGGCGTTGCGGACATTGTTGGCCAAAAATTCGCGCGTCTTTTTGTCGATCGGAGCGTGGCCGTTTTTATCAGCGGTGCGGTTCTTGAGCATTTTGCGATACCGGCCGCTGATGTACAGACTGGGGACCGCATTGTTGGTCATGCTAATTTCGTATTTGCCGGTGTCCTCATCCAAATAAATAATCGCATCGGGCGTAACCGGCGGGGCTTCGTCGATGCCGATCTGCTTTCCAGGATGCGGCTGCAAACGGGCCAGGCGCTTGACCGCCTGTTTCAAATCGTCGATCGGCCGGCCGAGTTTTTTGCTGATCTGCGGATATCTGTTCATCTCCAGATCTTTCAAATGATCGGAGACAATTCGCCGCTCCAGTTCCAGATCGTGGCCGTCTTCTTCCTGATCTTCTTCGATCTGATCCAGTTGCAGCAGGAGACATTCGCGCAGATTGCGTGCCCCGACGCCGGCGGGTTCCATGGTCTGCACCAGCCGCAGGGCTTCCTGCAGATCTTCCAGCTTCAAGGGAACTTTCGTCGACTCCTGCTGAAGCTTTTCCAAGTCGGTCAGCAGATACCCATCCTGGTTGATCGAGCTGATGATGATCTCGCCGGCCTTTTTCACCGCTTCGGGGGCTTCGACGAAAATCCATTGCTCCAGCAGATGCTCGGTGATATTGGTGACGCGGGAAGCGGTGTTGTTCAGCGCATCTTGTTTCTTGTCACGTTCCCCGTCGTAGCTGCTGGCTGGCCGGTAATCGGAATTGCCCTTGGAGGAGGCGAATTCCTCATTCTCCAGATATTCGCTGATCTTCTCCAGCCGATCAAAATCGTTGGCGTCATTGTCCTCTTTGAGAACGAGAATCTCGTCCCCTTCCCCCGTCCGCTCCGGCAGCGGCTCGGCCTCGTGAATGTCCTCCGCTGGTTCGCCGCCACCCTCGATCTCCGCTTCCGATTCCGGATCACGCAACTCCAAAACCGGGTTGCTTTGCAACTCCTGTTCGATGCGCTCTTCCAGTGCCGCCAAAGGCAACTGGAGTATCTCCATCGACTGGATCATCCGCGGCGTCAGCAGTTGCCGCTGATCCATCCGCTGATATGTTGATTGAGATAACTCCATAATCAATAATTGCTTATGCCACACCAATCAATGCAATGAAAAGGCATGGATTTTGCTACTCGCCAATGATATCATCCGCGCCGTAGGGAGGCAATCGGCAAAAACTCCCTCGAAATTCGTAGATCATTCACCCCATGAAATTGGCCGTTTCCGCGTTTTCCGCCGTGCTGTTGCTCGCCCTTCCGGGGCATCTGGCGGGTTGCAAACGCGCGCCATCGCCATCGACTCCGGAAACCGTGTTCAAGCGGGACATTCTGTGCGTCATCTACCCAGTGGCGGATATCGTGCGGCAAGTGGCCGGGGAAAAGGCGGATGTGCAATGGCGCATCCAATGGTTTTGCGAAAACGGCTCGGACCCGCGTGATTTGAACCTAACCGACGATCGCAAACGGTCCGTACATGATGCGGACCTGGTGATTACCAGCGGTTTTCCCGAGCGATGGGCGGGCGACATGCTCGACCCCCAGGAGCGAGCGCAGCGTGTGATCGCCTTGGACGCTCTGTCCAGCCGCCAGAAATTCAGCGATGTTCATGGTGACCTGTGGCTCGATCCATACGTGGTGATGGATCTGACCGAAGCCGTGCGGCAACGCCTGTCGATTCATGATGATCGCCGGGAGGTTTATTATCGCCAGCAGGCCGACGCCTATGTGAAGCAACTCAAGGAACTGGATGGCGATTTTGCCCGCCGGCTTGCACCCTTCAAGGGCCGGCGGTTTTTGGCGCTTCGGCCGACGTGGATGGCTATGGCCAAGCGTTACGGTCTGGAGGAAATCGCCCCCGTCGACACCACCCCCCAGAAACTCACCGATGACGAGGTCCAGCTCCTCCAGCAGACCGCCAAAGACAGCGGAACTAACATTCTGGCCGTCGAAGCCTCGGTCCTGCCCGGCGTGAAGCGCGAACTGCAACTGCGCACCGGCCTTACGCTGCTGCCCATGGATTCCCTCGGCACCAGTGCATCCGACGGCCGAAGCACCTATATTCGTATCATGCGCTACAACCTCGACCAACTGGTTCAGGATTTTGGAACCGCAGATAAACGCTGATAAACGCAGATTAAAAAAATTCTCTCATCGATGCACACGTGGTAACTTGACAATATTCATAATGGCCATCGCATCCTTCTTTATCCGCGTTCATCGGCGTTCATACGCGGTTCATTGATCCCATGTCTCTTTTGAAAATCGATCAACTCGATTTTGCCTACCGAGATCGCCTGATCCTCAAGCACGTTCAATTGGATGTGCCGAGCGGCGCCCGAATTTGCCTGACCGGTCCCAACGGCGGCGGCAAAACCACGCTGATGAAACTGATCCTCGGCCTGTTTCAACCGACCCGCGGTTCCATTCAGATCGACGGTCGCACTCCACGGCAGGCGGTGGCGCCGGGAAATATGCTGGGATACCTGCCGCAGCGGATTACCATCAACCAAAGTTTTCCACTGAGCGTTCGTCAAACCGTCTTGCTCGGGCTTGTCGGCAAAACGGGAATGCTCAAGCCGTTAGCCAAGTCCGACATCGCCTTCGCCGACGAGCTTTTGAAAATGCTGGAAATTCACGACACCGCCCAGATGCCGATCGGTGAATTATCCGGCGGCCAGCAGCAGCGCGTGTTGATCGCCCGTGCCCTGGTGGCTCGGCCAAGATTGCTGCTTCTGGATGAACCGATGACCGGCATCGACGCCAGCGCCCAAAAGAAATTCGTGCAATCGCTTCAGTCGCTGCAACAACAACTCGGCTTTGCCATCATCCTGATCACCCACGATCTGGCGATTGTCTCGGAGTTATGTGATCGCATTTACCATTTGAACCTGACCCTCCGTGAGCACGAGCCGGCAAGCGAGGTGTCATGATTTGCTGCACTGCCTCGCCGGCCATGATGAGCGCCTTTTCCCGAGGCTTGGTCACCGCCGGCGCTATGAGCGTCGGCTGCGGATTTTTGAGCTTATTCGTGGTGCTGCGCCGCTGGGCGTTCATCGGCGAAGCCATCGCACATTCCGGCCTCGGCGGCATCGGCACCGCATGGTTGCTATCCCTCGCATTCCCCATTCTGGCAGGCAACGGGCCGGTTTACGCCGTGGCGGTTCTGTTCTGCATGCTCGTGGCTTGCTCGATTGGTTACGTCATTTACGACCGTGAATCCACCGAAAGTTTCGGCGCGGACTCCGCCATCGGCATTTTCCTCGTGGCGTCACTCGCCTGGGGATTTTTCGCACTGGCCATTTATCAGCAGCACAAGCCCGCCGGCGGTGGGGCGGGATCGTGGGAGAGTTATCTATTTGGTTCGCTCGATCTGGTATCGCCAAGGGTGATGGTGGCGGGATTGGCGATCAGTGCGGCGGTGGTTCTCTGCGTCGCGGCACTGTTCAAAGAACTCGTCTGCTGCAGTTTCGATCCGGTAATGGCTCGAGTCAGCGGCGTCAAAACACGCTTGATGCACTATCTCCTGCTGCTACTGCTCGCCTGGGTGATCGTGGTCGGCATGCAGATCGCCGGGAATGTGCTGGTCACGGCATTGCTGATATTGCCGGGAACCACGGCACTACTGCTAAGCCGACGCCTCGGCATCGTCGTGATCGTCTCGGTTGCCGTAAATTTGCTCGGCTGCCTGCTGGGACTCCTGCTCAACCACCATTACTGGCCAACCCTGCCGAGCGGGCCGACCATCGTGCTGGTGCTCTTCGCCGAATTTCTTCTCACCTATCTTTGGTCACGAATCCGCCGGGCCAATCCAGAGGATGCATGATCTCACATCGGCTGAGGTGGACGCGGCGTTCAGTTCCGCTCGTTCCAGCCGGCGGCCGCTTTATGTATCATGGCGACATGCCACATTTTACCGACAACCCGATTCTCGAACGGTGCATTTACATTGCCGCCGCCGTGCTGATCCTCTACCTCGGCTACCGCATTGGCAAGATGCTCGGCATCCTCGCCTCCACCAAGCTGATCGAAACCAAGGAACAGGAGCTTTTCACCGCCCAGCGCGGCTTCAAAACGCTTTATGAAAACGAGCTGACCACCATCAAAGCCGAAAACGACGGCCTCAAGCAGCAAGTCCAGTCGATGACCGTCAAGGTGGAGGAATACCGCAAAAAAGCGGCCGGCCTCGGTGGCCTCTTCAGCTCCGGCGGCAAAAAAGCGGATGCCATGTACGCCTTGCTCCTGGAAAACGAAGCCCTCGAAGAAGCCTTGTATAACCAAAACGAAAAGCTCAAACAGGAACGCACCGACGCATTGAAAGAGCAAATGCGCAACACCGGCTATCGCCGCGTGCTGATGAGCCAATTGCTCAGCGATGATCGCATTAAAGGCTACGTCGCCGAGGTGCTGGCGGACGAAAAGCGATTGCCAGCGCCGTCGGAGGCGAGGCATTTGCCGGCGGAAGCGGAGCATGGGTAGGGGATAGGAGTTAACCGACCTCCAACCTCTTGCCTCTACCACTACAGCTTCGTGATATTCCCGCACTCGCCTTCGAAGTCCATTTGCACGATCGAATCCGTCGGCATGTTCTTACTCTTGAAGAAGGCAGCGACGGCATCGCGGCTGGGCCCTTCAAAGATGCAGGAGATTTTTCCATCCTTGAGGTTGCCGAAGGAGCGCAGGCCTTTGACCGTCTTGTCGTTCTGGGCGGCGTGGCTGATCTGCTTCACCTGATCCATGGTGACGGCATTCGGCGGGACCGTGTGTGTGCAAAGAAACTTGGGCATGGCATCTCCCGAAAAAGGTTTTGGGCACTGCTACGGCCAAGGAAGCGTCACTCTAGTTTAACCTTTGAGGCGGGGCGGGACAAATTTCGAGGCGGATACGTCCAGATACGTTTTCTGAATTTTCCGCGCGCCATTCCACTCCCATTAGCGTCTAATACTGCAACGGGAGCCTTGATTGAATCAGACCCCAGAGCCCAGCGAAGCAGAACTGGTGCTGCGGAGCCAGTCCGGCGATCGGACCGCCTTCGAGCGGCTGGTCCGCCGCAGCGCTCGGGGAGTCTATGCCCGGCTTTACCTGGATGTCGGCCGCTGTGATCGCGCCGAGGATTTGTCGCAGGAGACATTCCTCCTCGCCTGGCGATCGCTCAAGCAATTGACCGATCCGGATGGATTTCGCCCCTGGCTGATGTCGATCGCCAAATCGGTCGTCATTGATGCCGCCCGGCGGGATGGACGCAAGAAGCGCAACACCGGTGGATCGCGCAAGGACGATGACGTGCTCGGCTCAATTGCCGATCAGCGGTCTCCGCCGCCATCGGACGGGATGCAGCGCGAGGAACAACGCCAGCGTGTGCTGACATTGTTGCGATCGTTGCCCGAGGAATATCGCCTGCCGCTGATGCTGCGATACCTGCAAGGCAGTGATTACGAAACGATCTCCCGTGAACTGGGCCTCAGCAACGGCTCCCTCCGCGGCCTACTCAGCCGCGGCATGGCCCTGCTCCGCGACAAAGCAACCCAGGCCGGATTGGAATTTGAGAAGTGATTGCGATCCCCATTTAGCCGCGAGCTTGCTCGCGGTTCCTGAATTTAGGTGTTCCCATGACCAACCAAACCCCCGACCTCCACACGACGTTCGACGACAACCTCGCCCTCTACCTCGCCGGCGGATTACCTGCCGAGGAGACGGCCCAATTCGAATCCCACGCCGCCACCTGCCCGGACTGTGCCGCGAAGCTGGCCGATGCCCGCAAATCGGATGAGGCCATGCGGTCGCTCTTTGCCCCGCTGGCCCCGGGTCAGGATTTCGAGGACCGCCTGATCGCCGGTTTGCGCAAGCCGCCCGTTATTCGCCGGCTGCATCCAATGGTTCGTCTCGCCGCCAGCGGTGTCGCCGCTGCCATTGTGCTCGGCGCGGTGGGGCATTTCGGCGGGAGGGCGCTGGACAAGCCGCGCTACGTCAAGGCGGGGGCGAGCAGTTTGGCCCCAGCGATCAAGGGGGCCAAGCAGCTCGGCGCAGTGATGCAGCTTTCCGAAAATGAACCGAACTCTGACTATGGCCTTCCCGCTTCGGGCGACACCGGCACGTCGTATCTAAGTGGCCGCGATCGTCCCCTTGGCGAGAACTCGGGTTTCGACTTCTTCTACCAAACTGCCGGCGGAGACTCCCCTGAGACGAAAACGCCTGCTCAGATCCTCGCCAAAAGGGTAGAACCGAACGGTGCGTTAAATTTGGAATGGAAGCCGGACCAGGACAAGGTGGACGGTACCGGCGGGGTGCCCGAAGTTAAGATGTCCGTGGTTGAAACGACACCGATTGTCAACGGGATCGTGCATCCTGCGGCACAAAACCGCGTCGGCAGCGATGGAAGGGGCAGCACCCCGACTCAATTTGGCCCGGCCAAGGCGGACCTCACGAAGGGACTGCTCGGGGGCATGGCGCAAGCGGGGTCCCCCAACATACAAGTCGTCCAACTCGGTAGAGCCGAACAGGAATCCTTACACCTTGATCGCAACAAGTCGAGTGACGAGGGAGTGAAAGAACCGGGACTGGTCCACGGTGTGTCACATTCGGCCACGTCCGACGAGGACAAAAAGGACATTGAAAAGTTCGCTAATGCCCTGAAGGAGAAGAGCCATTTCGAACTAGAAACCACCAAACTCGATCGCAAATCCGGTGGCGACCAGACAAAAGAACCGGCCCTGGCATCGGCCCAGCCGATGGCCGAGGTGCCGCAATTGGTTCGGACGGCATCAACCCCGCCTGTAGCTGTTGCACTTGTGCCTTCGACCGACATGCCGGCATCGGTTGGATCGGCACCTACGACGCCTGTCGCCGTTGCACTTGGGAACCCGACCGCGGTAACGGAAACGCCGGGATCGGCACCGGCCACGCCCTACACGGCTAACATCATTGGCGACACTGCCAACACTCCTCCTACCACGCAAGGTTCAATCGCCACGTCCGCCGCGGCGGCGCAGAAGATCATCCGCACCGGCGCGATGGAATTTGAAGTTGACAGTTTTGATTCCGCATTCCTGCAGATCACGAAAATCGCCACGGAAGAAAGCGGCTTCGTGGCGGCGACCGATTCACAAAAGCTGGAGAACGGCAAAGTGAAGGGGACCGTAACCCTGCGCTGCCCGCCGGAACATCTGGACACGCTGGTGCTGAAGCTTCGCGGCCTGGGCGATCTCAAAACACAGCGGATCACGGCTCAGGATGTGACCAAGCAATTCACCGATTACGAAAGCCAACTCCGGGCGGCACGGGCCATGGAGGAGCGGCTGCTGGACATCATCAAGACCGGCAAGGGAGCCGTGAAGGATTTGGTCGAGGCGGAGAAGCAGCTTGGCATCTACCGGGAAAAGATCGAGCAGATCGAGGGAGAGCTGCGTTATATGGGCAGCCAGGTGGCGTTGTCGACGCTGAGTGTGTCGCTGATGGAGCGGGATATCCGCACGCCGTTCGCTGCCGTGGAGGCCGAGCAGATCAGCGCGGGGATCGAGGCCGAGGATGTGGAGCGGGCGCGGGCCGAGGCGCTGAAGTTGATTGACGATGCCAAAGGCCGCGTGATCGAATCAGAACTAAAAAAGCTGGATGCCGGACAACTGGCGGCGACGCTGGTGGCCGAAGTTTCCCCCGATGCGACCGGGGCCTTGGGAGATCATCTCAAGCAACTCGGTCGCGTGGCCCGATGGGAAGCGACACGCAAGCAGACCACCGAAGGTGGCAGCGGGTCGCCGATGCAGTTGCCGCCAAACACCAAGCTGGAGCGGCAACCGACAAGATTCAGCGTGTCCATTTACAACCTGGCCAACGTCGCTCCGCGGCAAATCACGGGCCTGACATTGGTGGCCAATGATGTCGAAGCCGCCTACCGCTCCATCCTGGCGGCGATGAATGGCGATCCAAAGACCCCACCGATCGGCCGCATCGTCACCAGCAATCTCAGTGCGCAAAAATCCGACCAGGTAACCGGATCCATCACGCTGGAAGTGAAAAGCGACCAATCCCCGGCCATCGAAGCGGCGCTGCGGACCGCCGGCAGCGTGATGCATTTGACGGTGACGGAGAATCCGGATCAAAACGGCGTGACCGATGCCAAGCGCGGCTACGGCATCATCATCATCGCCGCCGCTAACGTCCCGGCCCGTGAACAGCAGACTATCACGGTGGCTTCGAAGGATGTCGGAGCAACGTACAACAAGCTGCTGGCAATGCTGCGCGATCCGAAGGCATCCGCCCGAGTGATCAATTCACAGTTAACCGAGCCGGAGGAAGATAACATCACCGGGTCGGTCGATTTTGAAATCCCCATCACCAATCGCCCGGCTGTGGATGCGCTCTTGTCCGATGGAAAACAGAGCGATGTGATCAGCCGAAACGTCATCCGCTCGGCGGATACGGAGAACACGCTGGCTGATAAATTGCACCTGACGGTGAGCATCGGCAGCGCCGAACGTTTGCCGCCGCACGAAACCACGCGGCTGACATTGGAGGCCGCCGATGTCGCCAAAGCGCTGGATACCGCCGCTGCTGCGGGCCAGTCGGATGCGCACGTCACGGAGCGGAGCCTAAGCCAGCAACCGGACGGACGCTCCACCGCGCACATCGCCATTGATGTTCCGCTGTCGGCGGCGCAGACAACACTCGATCAACTGCGTTCGCTAGGCAAGGTGGCGTCGGCGGAATCGGCGCGCGATGCCAAGGTGACGGCCGGGCCATTGGCAAGGGCACGGTTTGAAGTGGAGCTGGAAAATGCGCAAACCCTGGTGCCGCCGCAGGACGGAATGAGCGCCTCGATCCAGCGGGGATTGCGCACCGCTTTGAACGGCTTGCTCTGGAGCGTGCAGATGGTGGTGGTCGGCCTGGTGCTCGTCGGGCCGTTTGCCTTGGTCATCTGGGCGGCATGGCGACTCGTTCGGCGAGGATGTAGAAAAGCGGCTACGAACCCCGGAGCGGCGTAGTACGGTGGACGCGCTATCGGCTGAATCATCGAACAAATGAATCGAACAACGATGGACTCGGCCGGTCCGTGGGGTAATATGTACGGACTCATATGGTTGCGATTCGCGTCATCTTTGACGGCAAGGCTTTCCTTCCCCAGCAGCCGGTTTCGCTGCCCGCCCAGTCAGAAGCGCTTGTCATCGCTGAAGGTGGCGACCCCGTGGCGCAGCAGCAACTTGATGCAGCGATTCGCGCATACTATGACGGGGTGCAAGTTGCCCGCGACACGGAAGATGAAGCGTGGGGCAAAGCTACCTCGCCGCAATCGCACCGCGCCTGGGAAGAGGATTGATCGATGGGCGCATTTCCCCGCCGAGGCGAGGTCTGGCTGGTCGATTTCCCCGATGATCCGAAATCTCGCCCAGCCCTGATTGTGTCACCTGACTTGCGCAACGAACTGGCTAACAGCGTTCTGGCAGTCCCCATTACCACAAACCTGCGTTCCGCGCCGACGCACGTCTTATTGCCCGCCGGCCAAGGCAATCTCTCTCACGATTCGATGGCACGGTGCGAGAACGTCAGCTATCTCCACAAGTCGCGGCTCACTCGAGGACCGCTCGGGCCGGCGATCGGTCCTACCCTCATGCGAGACATCGAACGCTGCCTGCTGCGCTCATTGGGCATCACCGCATAGCTATCCGGACATTTTTACTTACCGAATGCGCGGCAACTTCCTCGATTGCCGCTCGGCGTGGGTACCGATACACTACGCCGCACATCGAAAAGGAAAGTTTTCGCCCATGATCGACAAGATTTTCAAAGCGTACGATGTCCGGGCCACGTATCCGATTCCGCTGGACAAGGAAGCTGCCTGGAAAGTCGGCCATGCCACGGGCCAGTATCTCAAGCGCAGCCGTCAGTCGATCGCCGCTGATCAGAAGGTGAAACTGGAAGACACGGTGGCGGTCGGGCGCGATATGCGGCCCAGTTCTCCGGAACTCGCCACCGCCCTGATCGACGGGCTGCGGTCAACGGGCATGAATGTCATCGATGTCGGCATGATCGACACCTCGTTCATTTATTTCGCCATCAACCATCTCGATTGCGTCGGCGGCATTCAGGTCACGGCATCGCACAATCCGATCCAATACAACGGCTTCAAAATCAGCGGGCCCAAAGCCAAGCCGATCGGTTCCTCGTCCGGTTTGGATGACATCAAGCGCATCGCCATGACTTTGCGGGTCGGCAACACCGGCGTGCAGGGAAAATACGAAGAACAAGATCTCTGGCCTGTTTACAAACAGACAGTGCTGAAATTTCTGGAACTGAAGCGCAAGCTGCGGGTCGCCATCGACGCCAGCAACGGCATGGCCGGCAAGATGATCCCCGCGGTGTTCGGTGATCAGATCAATCTCGAAATCATCCCCGTGCTTTTCGAAATTACCGGCAGCTTTGTTCACGACCCGAACCCGCTGGTCGAGAGCAACCTCGCCATGCTCAAGCAAAAAATCGCCGAAACCAAGCCGGATTTTGGCGTTTGCTTCGACGGCGATGCGGATCGCTGCATGTTCCTCGATGAAAACGGCAAGATGATCGGCGCGGATATCATCACCGCCGTGCTGGCCGCCAATTTCCTCAAAAAGCCCGCCAATAAAGGGGCGACCGTGGTATACGATCTGCGCTCCAGCCATGTGGTTGCCGATGTGATCAAGGAAAACGGCGGCGTTCCCAAGCGCGATCGGGTCGGCCACGCCTTCATCAAAAAAACCATGGCCGAAACCAAAGCGATTTTCGGCGGCGAACTCTCGGGGCACATTTATTTCCGTGATTATTACTACGCTGACTCCGCCGCCGTCGCCTTCGCCTGCATGTTGTCGGTGATCGGCGGCCAAAAGAAACCGCTCAGCCAATTGGTCGCTCCGCTGCATCGCTACAGCCAAAGCGGCGAGGTGAATTTCCAGATCGAAGACAAAGACGGCAAAATCCGCGAGATCGCCGACGCTTACAAAAAAGCCCAGGTCGATTACCTCGACGGCATCACCGTCGATAACGGCGATTGGTGGTTCAACGTCCGCAAGAGCAACACCGAGCCGCTGCTGCGGTTAAATCTGGAAGCCAAAACGCCGGAAATGCTGCATGAGAAGTTTGAGGAATTGAAAAAAATTCTGGGTGAGCCGGCGCATGGGCATTGAGCGGTTATTCAAGACAGGAAAGATCGTGGAAGTAATCAACTTCGCGATTAAGTTAACGCCGTAACCTATATGGAATAGAGAGCAACATGAAACTCGCCGAAGCTCTACTCTTGCGAGCCGACATGCAAAAGAAGTTTGCGTCATTGAAGGCGCGGGCGCAGAGGTATACCGTGGTTCAGGAGGGCGAAAAGCCTGCCGAAGACCCCGCGGCGATTCTCCAAGAGGCCGATCAGGTTGCGGCATCGCTGCAGCAGCTTATCTACGCGATCAACCGGACGAATCTTCATAACTCCATCAAGAGCGGAACTTCGCTTACCGAGGCACTGGCCATGCGCGACGCGCTGGTGATGCGGCATAGCATGCTGCAAGGCGTCATCGACGCCTGCGCAAAGCCACCCGAACGATACGGCGTGAAGGAAATCCGCTGGGTGGCGACGGTTAAAGTGCGCGACCTTCAGAAAAAGGTCGACGATCTGGCCCAGGAAATTCGCGAGCTCAACGCCTCCATCCAGGAAGCCGGTTGGAAAGTCGAACTGGAGGCATGAAGAAAATCAGGGGGCTACGGGCGAGTGCGCCCCAGCGGCGGGGGATGCCGCCGCACTGGTCGCGCGGTGGGCAGCGCGAGAGGGTTCGACTCCCTCGTGCACAACATGGCCCAGCACGCGGCACAACTTACCGTGCATCAGGCACGCGACACTACCATGCGTACTGACGTAGCCCTCTGAGTTTTAGAGACGGGTGGCATGTCGATGGGGTGACACGTCCCAGTCGTCGAACTCACGGCCGAAGCCACGCTTGCGTGGCCAGCCGTGAGTGCGACTCGACTGAGCTCGTCGAAGTCAGTCGAACGGGCGCGTCTTTCCTTACGGGAAACTCTTCGGCTACCGAAAACCATGCCCACGCAAACGTGGAGCATGGCACCCGGCTCAGATCAGCCGGGTGTTGCTGGCGATCCAGCGAAAATGCGGTGCTCCGCCGACTTGATCGCCTGAATGGCAGACTGGATCCTCCGCCCCTCTGCGGCCATAGCCTCAATGATCGGGGCTTCCTTTTGGCGGCAGGCGTCCCTCATCGCCTCACATTCCGAACGATGCGCGAGCTTACGGATAGAAATCACGAGCAGCGGCCAGGAGAACCAACCGACTATCGGCATGGCTAGCCATCCCAACACGAAGCCGAGCAACCCACGGCCCCTCCAAAATATTAGCCACAACAGGTTTCCGAACGCCCAGCCTACGATGGTTCCCAAAATTGCCAAGGGCTCATAGACAGAAACGATATCCTCGCTCGGCGGCGGAAAGCTTGAGGCGATCCCTGCTACCCTATCCGCGGCGGCCTTTTCCCGTCCGGCTGCTATCCCTTCCGCGCGCCTCAGATCGTCTACAGCGCAGCGCAGCACCGAGCGAGCCGCGGCGCGGGCTTCTTCACGCAGCCGTAGGGCGGTCAGATAATCTGACTGCTTGACAAACTCGCTCGCAGCGTCCGCGCGATTCCTCGACAGACCCGGGAGACTAATTGTGAACTGAAACTCCCTCTCTATTGATTCGACAACGTCGAAGGCAGACTGCCACTTTTCGACCTCAGAGCGGGCACCCCGCCGGGCGTCGGCTAGCTTTCTCGAAGCAAGGGCAGCTAATTCGCCAATCACGCTCTGAAGTCCTCTTCGGCAAACATCGTGATGATCGTCGCAGGCACCAGATCAATGCACTGGTCAAGGAGGGCCACCGCTTCCGCCGTCCGCCCCGTCCTCGCAGCATATCGCGCTGCGTCGAACGGCGCATCATGGTCGGTAGCGGCTTTGATTGCCCTCTGGATCGTTTGGTAGGCATCTTCGTGTCTCCCTTGGAGGTACTGCATGTGAGCGAGATGGCGTATGCTCAGGCGGTAGTAGTCATTGGCCTCGGGCGCGCTCAGGCGGACAGCGCGATGAAAGGCACGTTCCGCTTCCGGCAGATTGCGAAAGTGTTTCCACTGCAGCCATCCGGTCTGAAACCACGCTACGTAGTCCTGATTCCCGATTGGATTCTTGATAACCTCCTGGAGCAAGTGCGAGGCATCTTCGAAGTCATCGTCCCGCTCCCGGCCTCCCACCCCATTCATGCCCTTCGTCAGCCATTTGTCCGCCTGCTCCCAAAGCTCGAGTGCCTGTGTCTCGAGGGGCCGACGGAGTATCTTAGCGATATCGAGGAGCGTTTTGTGCTGGGCGAGCAGGCGCTGTGCGATTGCGTTGAAACCCGCCCGTAAGGTTTCGCTTTGCTCACGAAGCGCACGTAGACTCGCGCTCGCGGTCTCGTTCAGGGCACCAATGCCGTCGTTCATCAAGTCCAATCCGCCTTGTATGCCCTCGATCCCGCGCGCCAGGTCGTCGAGTCGCCCGCTAACCACCTCCTGTCGCTCGCCGATTGCCTTAAATGCCCGTATGTTTGACGCTGCCACTTTGGCTTGCGCAGCAAGCGAAGTGACCTGGTAATTGACAAGCTGCTGCGTACCCTCCGCAACCATCTCGATATGGTAATGGTTCTCGATGTCCCGGTAGCGGCTCGCGTCGGCTGTGTCCGCGGCACGTGGATCAAAAAGGACATGGAAAATCGGTGCACCCATGGTGATTTCGCACCTTGTATCCGGCGCAGAGCGGCCTCGCGCTGGGCCCGGAAGAGCGGCTTCGACATTTTCGCTAGGTGTGCGGAGTAATTCAAGGGAGTTGCCAGCATTGTCCCAAGGTTGCACCCAGAATTCGCGAGGGACGAGCTGCTGGCTCTCATGGGCCCGCCCTTGGGTGGCGCGTGTTTTTATGCGCTTTGCGGATCATCTCCCAAAGCTTGAGAGGGGTTCCTCAAGGACCGCGCGGTGACGACGAGGATTTGGGCGATGCCGGCTAAAACCCCGTCCGCTTAAATTGCTTTTCCAAATCATGCAGGGTGAGTCGCAGGGTGGTGGGCCGGCCATGGGGGCAATTGCTGGACCGTTCGATCAATTCCCGTTTATTCAGCAATGCCTCGATTTCCCCAGGACTAAGCGGGTCGCCGGCTTTCACTGCCGCTTTGCAGGCCATCATGTCGAGAATCTCGTGCAGGATTTCTTCTTCGTGAAGATCGAGAAGTTCCTGTTCGCCGCGTTCCAGGAGTTCGCGCACGAAAATGGCGGGATCGAGCTTGGAGAGGAATGACGGAAACGCTTGGACGGCGAGAGTGGTGGGGCCGAAGATGGAGATTTCCATGCCGAGGCGCTGCAAGAGCGGTTGCAGGGGATCGAGCAGGGCCATTTGGCGGGATGAGACGGCGACGGTGGCGGGGATTAGCAGTCGCTGCGATTCAAGGGGGCCGCGCAGCATTCGTTGTCGCAGTTCTTCGTACATCACCCGCTCATGCAGGGCGTGTTGATCGATGATGATCATACCGTCGCTGGTTTCGGCGACGAGATAACTGTTGTGCAACTGAATCACCGAAGATTTGGGCGGCATGGAGATCGGCGATGTTGCCGTCGGGGCGAGAGAAGGCAACGGCATCAACACCGGAGCATCTTGCGGCACTGTCGGGATGGGCAGCGGCGATGGCCCATTTGCCACCGGCATCGTCCCACGGAAAAAATCGGCCAACTTTTCCCGCAATCCCGGCTGCATCGGCGACGGCAGCACCGCTTGAACATCCGCCCGAAACGGCACCGCCGGCGGTGTCAGATCGCTTTGCAGCAATCGCTCACGAATCGCTGACATCACCAGTCCGTGAATCCGCCCGCCGTCTTTGAATCGCACTTCCACCTTGGTTGGATGCACGTTCACATCGACGTCGCCCGGCGGCACGGTGAGCATGAGCACGCACGCGGGATATCGACCCGGCTCGATCAGCCCGCGGAACGCCTCTCGTGACGCATGCTGCATAAACCGATCCCGAACGTGGCGGCCATTCAGATAGAAAAACTGATATTTGCCGGTCGGTCGGGCGAATTCCGGTGGGCCGACGATGCCGCGGATATTCATCTCCGCATCACGGGCCACGATCGGCAAAGATTGGTCACGAAATTCGCTCGGCCACGCGGTCAGCAGCCGATCCGATTCGGTGGTTCCGGGCAAATCTAAAACGCTGCGGCCGTTGTGCAGCAATTTGAAAGCGACCTGCGGATACGGCAATGCCAAGCGCAAAAGCATGTCGCTGATATGGCCGAACTCCGTCGAAGCGCCTTTGAGGAATTTCCGCCGGGCCGGCGTATTGAAAAACAGGTGGCGGATATCCACGGTCGTGCCGACATTTCCCGCCGCCGCCTGCACATCGCTGACTTTGCCGCCGTGGTTGGTGATTTCGTAGGCGGCATCGCTATCGGCCGTGCGGCTGAGAATCCGGGCGTGGCTGACGGAGCCGATGCTGGCCAATGCTTCGCCGCGGAAACCCATAGTGGCGATGCGAAAGAGATCGTCGTCGCTGGTTATTTTGCTGGTGGCGTGTTCGGCAAAAGCGAGGGGCAATTCAGAAGCGGGAATGCCGCCGCCGTCATCGGTGATGCGGATGAGTTCCCGGCCGCCGTCTTCGATTTCTACGAGGATTTGCGTCGCCCCTGCATCGAGGGAATTCTCGACGAGTTCTTTTACAACTGAGGCCGGCCGCTCGATCACCTCGCCGGCGGCGATGCGGTTGACCAATGACACGGGTAATTGTTGAATCGGTTGACGCGGCACATCCGCAGTATAGCCGACCAATCGCGGCGATGGAGGATTCAGTTGGTTTGGCCGACATCCAGCTGGTATTTTCGCATTTTTTTGTAGAGCGTGGTGCGATTGATATCCAGTTCACTGGCGGTGGCCTGGCGATTCCAGTCGTTGCGCTTCAATGCCCGTTCGATGATCCGGCGCTCCGGATCCTCCAATGCGACGGCCAGCGGCATGGGTGGGGAAAAATCCTCCTCGTCATCGTCGGCGCCGTAACTCGGTCGGGGATTGTTGAATTGCAGCGTCTCCGGCAAATCTTCCACATCAATCTGCGGCCGCCGGCAGAGAACCACGGCGCGCTCGACGGCGTTTTCCAATTCACGCACATTGCCGGGCCATTGGTAACGTTGCAGGGCGTTCATTGCCGCATCGCTGAAACCGAGCACTTCGCGGCGTGTTTCGGCGGCGAGCCGGCGGAGAAAATGGTGGGCGAGCAATGGAATATCACCGGGCCGCTCCCGCAAACCCGGCAGTTTCACGTTCACGACATTGATGCGGTAATACAAATCCTGGCGGAATTGGCCCTGGCCGATCAACTGGGCCAGATCGACATTCGTCGCCAGCACCACGCGCACATCGACAGTTTTTGTATCGTTGCTGCCGACAGGTTCAAAAGCCCGTTCCTGCAGGACACGCAGCAATTTCACCTGAAACGCCGGCGAGGCGGAATTGATTTCATCGAGAAAGATCGTTCCGCCATCCGCGGCCATGAATCGTCCCGGTTTGTCGGCGATCGCGCCGGTGAAAGCACCTTTCACGTGCCCGAACAATTCCGATTCCAGGAGCGTCTCCGGCAGCGCGCCGCAGCTCACTTCGATAAACGGCTTATCCCGCCGGGGGGAACGAAAATGAATCGCCTTGGCCAGCAGCGATTTGCCTGTCCCGCTCTCGCCGGTCATCAGCACCGTCGTGCGGCTGTCGGCGACCGCTTCGACCAGATCAAACGTCTTGAGCATCTTGGCGTCATGACCGACGATATTTTCCAGGCCGAAACGCAGATTCAGTTGCTGCTTGAGCGTCTGGTTTTCAAACAAAAGCGACTGCTGCCGGGCCGCTTTTTCGACGACCAGACGAATCTCATCATCCACGATCGGCTTGGTCAGATAATCGAACGCTCCCATTTTGGTCGCTTCGACGGCGCCCTCAATCGACCCGTAGCCGGTGATGACAATCACCACCAGGTGCGGCCAGCGGCGTCTGACGTCCCGCAAAAACTCCGCAGACTTAATCCCCGGCATGTTGATATCCGCCAACAGCAGCTCGAAATGACTGGCATCCAGCAGATTCATCGCCTCCGGTGCATCGGTGCAGCCGGTGACTTCGTATCCCTCCCGGCGAAGAAACTGGGCCAGCGACTGCACGATAATCCGGTCTTCGTCCAGGATCAGCATTCGAGGCTTATGGGGAGTATTGGCTTGCAGCATGGGTTGGGCTTCACAGGCAAGAGAAATGTTGCCCCGCGGCAACGGATGTTCCTTTTCTGCATCGGCATTTGACGGTGTGGTTCTGAGGCAACAAGTGAGAAATATTCTGGCGAAATGACCGTGGGGCGACTTTAATTATCGGTATTGTCGCATAGATGAGCCGGACCGTCCTCGGTCCGACGGCCGCTGGAACACTTTCCTCGAATCGCAAAGCCTGTTGGTATGAAGGACCCGTCAAAAGAGTCAAACGCGCGCGGATTCTAACTTCCGAATATCATCGTAACCAAAGTGCAGCGCAGCCATACGCTCTAGGCCGTATCCCAATCCAAATGCAAGATGTCGTGTCGGATCGCCGCCCAAATATCGGATCACCGCATCGGAATAAATGCCCCAGGAAAGCACCACTACCCATTTGCCTTCCACATCGACGCTGATGTCCCAGGCACGGCTGCATTCTGGGAAACCGACCGTCTCAATCATCATGTTTCGATTCGGAAGCAATTCTGCGACGACGCCAAGCGTGTGGCCCATAAAGGCCCAGGGATTCAGCGTATCCGAAGCGTCCAAGATGAGCAGTTCAAGCTGATGGAACGATTGATTGCGTGTCGGGCTTGGAGTCTGATTGCGATACACCTGTCCGGTGGCCGCCAACCGTGCCGGTGCGCCGATGTTCTTCCCTGCAATGAGCAGCGGAAGCGTGGTGTCATAGCGAAGGAACCTGCCGGAATCTATGAAGTGGATAAATTCCTTTGGCACATCCTGAAGATCGCTGCCAATCACCCGGCGGGCTTCATCAACTTCCACGATTTCGGGAACTTCAATGGAGCGATAATCGGCATATCGCGCCCTGAGGAGCTGCGTCATTCGACCGACCGGATTTTCAGGAAGATCAGTGAGCTTTGGCTTGGCAAGCAGCTCCACGATGCGAGCCGGCATATTCGTCGGCATCGGTTGGTTTTCGGCATATTGTTGTTCGCTCATTTCAGCGTCCTTTCGCAATTGATCACGAATTCTTTGGAGCCGTTTGCGCATCGCCGGCTCCTTCACTCCTGCTTCCTCGGCCAAGCGGGCGACATCCCAGCCGCCATGGTAAAAACGATCACAAATACGGCGGTCTTCCTGAGTCAGTTGCAGTAGCGCGTGGGCCAGCGCCTGCCTTTGAGATCCCGACCACGTCGTCTCTATCTCGTCCAATACGGGTATCTCTGGGAACTCGGCCGACTGCGCGAATGCAAATCGCCGCTTTCTGGCGATGTCCCGGCTGCAACTCACGGCGATCCGGCGAAGCCATCCCGGCAACGCCGCGGCATCGTGGAGATCATTCAGCCGTGCAAACGCGCGCAGATACGTTTGCTGGCTTGCATCCAACGCATCCGCATGATTGCGCAGCACACCATAACAGACCGCGAAAACCATCCGCTGCGTAAGCTCAATCAGTTTCCCGTAAGCGGCGAGATCACCGCTCCGGGCTTGATCGGTCAGCAAGTCGATTTTGGCCATGTCGAGCTCTTACGACAAAGGACGCGGGCAGCAGGGAAATGTGACATGAAATTATCTAGAGCCGCGGCAACCACCATTTCAATGGCACGGCGAGAATGGATGTTATTTGACCGGATATGGTCCACCCACGCAGCTTTTTGTGTGATATCCCTTTGACCCGATTAGACGTGCCAGTGGACTGCCAATTTCCTCACCCTTGCGAAGTCGATCAATGAGAAACTTAAAGTCATACCGGGGTTGCCAGCCCAGTTCTTTGCGAGCCTTTTCGTTCACGTACACTCGATCGATTTGTCCGAACATCTTCCAGTTACGGCGAGAGTACTCCGGGCGGTATTCAGGAATGTATCGTCGTACCACCCGCTCCGCATCAGTGCGCAAATCAGGCAAATCGCCAGGCGAGAAGGGCGTGGTCGCGCTGATAATATATCGACCAAAGCCCAAGGGCGGCGCCTGCTCAGAGGCCAACAGGTGGGCGGTGACGACGTCTTCCACGTCCACACGCCGATGAAGGAATTCGTTGGTCTTTAGGTTGCCATCCGCGTAAGTTTCCCGTGCGGCTTTGTCGTCATCTTCTTCAGGGAAAAACCGCGAGGTTCTCAATACGACGCACGCAATTCCGTGGATGCGGTGGAATAACTCGCAAAGGTCCTCGGCCGCCGCCTTGGTAACGCCGTAAATGTTCTTTGGAATCGGCACGACTTCCTCGGTAATCCACGCCGCCGGCGCACCTGCCGGTGGCACGAGGGCGGCTCCGAATACACTTGTTGTGCTCGTGTAGATGAAAGCTCTGACACCGGCGGCCACGGCTTCCTCCAGAAGATTCAGCGTTCCGGTGATATTCGTGTCGACGAAATCTTGGCGAGTGTGGGTGGCGATGTGCGGCTTGTGCAGTGTGGCCGCGTGAAAGACCGTCTGCACGCCTGCCATGCACTGCTTGGCGAATGAGCGGTCGGTAATTGAGCCGACGCATGTCGTAAACGGGCCCGGAAGTCTATCGAATCCGACGACTTGGTGTCCCAAATCGCGCAGTGTGCGGGCTAATGCCTCGCCGAGGTGGCCTGAAGTTCCGGTTATCAAAACTTTCATATGGTTTATGATCCTTCAGTGCCGCAGAAACCACCATTTCAACGGCACGGCGAGAATCGACGTGAACACGCCTGCCAATGCCATGGCCAATCCGCTGGCTCCGCCTTGGAGTTCGGATTCCTGCACGACCCGGGCAGTGCCGATGCCGTGGGAGCTGGTGCCCATGGCTAAACCGATGGCGATATCTCCACGAATGCCGCAGCGGCGCAAAATCCAGGGGCCGACCACGCTGCCGAGCAAACCGGCTAAAACGGTGAAGACAGCGGTGAGCGATGGATCGCCGCCGAGTTGGCGGGAGATTTCGATCGAGATCGGCGTGGTCACGGATTTGGGGAGCATGGAGCGCAGCACGACATCGGAGCCGCCGGTGCATTTGACGAAAATAAACGCGCTGATGATGCCGCTGGCTGCGCCGATCGCCACGGAGCCGAGCGTCGCCAAAAGATGTCGGCCGATGTGGCGGGCATTTTTGTAAAACGGTACGCCGAGGGCGATTGTGGCGGGGCCGAGAAAGAAGCTGATGATGTCGCCGCCGTGGCGATATTCGGAATAGGGAATGTGGGCCAGCAGCAGCAGGCCGATGAGAACGCCGCAGGTGAAGAGCAGGGGATGCAGCCATCGTTGGCGATCGTGTAGGGCTCTGGCCACGGCGTACACCAGCACGGTGATGGCAACGCCGAATATCGGATTGGAATAAAACTCTGCCAAGCCCATCGATTACCGATCCCTCTCCTCGCTTCGCATGAGTCCCTTGGCGGTCCAGCCGGTGACAAGCAGCACGACCAAAAAACTCCCGACGATGCCGCTGGTGATGGGTAGCCATTGTGTTCGCAGCAAGCCACGGAATTCGATGACGCCGACGACCACTGGAGCGAAAAACAGCAGCATGTGCCGCAGTAGAAAGCCGGCCGATTGCTCGACCCATTCCAGTTTGACGATGCCGGCGAATAAGCAGGCGGTGAACAGCACCAAGCCGATCACATTTCCGGGCAGCGGCACGTGCGCCCATTGCTGCAAAAACAGTCCGAGAAAATTAAACCCCAGGAGAATGGCCAATCCCTTCATGCACTGACTCCGGTGGCGACAGTTTGGCGAGAATAGATGCGGGTCAATTCAGCGATGCGGTTCAGCACACCGTGGCGAAGTTGCCTTTCAGTGGCTCGCCACGTCCAGTTGCCCGTGGCGACGCCCGGCGTGTTCATTCTCGCCCGACTGTCCAAGCCGAGCACATCCTGCAATGGAGCGATGGCCAAATCAACCACCGATCCCCAGGCGAGGCGGATCAGCTCGTCGGCCACGTCATGGCGCGCGGCGGGGGCGTATTGGTGGAGAAATCGTCGCTGGGCTACGGAAAGATGACGATACCAGCCGATCGTCGTGTCGTTGTCGTGAGTCCCGGTGTAGGCGACGCCATTGCGGGAATAGTTGTGCGGCAAAAACGGATTGTCGGGTGAATCGCCGAAAGCGAATTGCATAACGCGCATGCCCGGGAGATGGAGATCATCACGCAGTTTCTCGACCCCGGGGGTAATCAAACCCAAATCCTCGGCGATGAAAGGTAGGCCGCCGAGTGAGTGGCGCAATTTCTTAAAGAATTCGGCGCCTAAAGCTTTGATCCATCGGCCATTTCGTGCAGTCAGCGAACGAGCCGGCACCGCCCAATACGCCTCGAATCCCCGGAAGTGATCCAGCCGCACTAAATGAACTTGCTTGAGCGCGGTTTTCGCCCGGTTGATCCACCATCGGAATCCATCGGCGGCCATCGCTTTCCAGTGATAATGCGGATTGCCCCAGAGCTGCCCATCGACGCAAAAATAATCCGGCGGAACACCGGCGACAACTTTGCAATTCCGCGAACGATCCAACTGAAACAAATGCGGCTGCGCCCAGACATCGGCGGAATCGTACGAGACGAAGATGGGCATATCGCCAATGAAGCGAACGTTTTTCTTTTTGGTATAGGTGCGCAGGGCGGCCAATTGGCGGTAGAAAATGAATTGGATGAAGCAGTGCCGATCAATGGCGTCGGCAAGGTCATGCCGCGCTTTTTCCAAAGTCCTCGAATCACGCCGTGCCAGTTTTTTTGGCCAAGTGTTCCAAGGAGTGTGGTACATATCCTGTAAAGCGGAGAAGAGCGAGTAATCTTCGAGCCAGTGCGAGTGCCGCCGCCGAAATGCCGCCAGCTCCAAGCGATGTTTTGCATCAGCTCCCCGGTTGAATCTTTCCCAGGCCAGTGCCAATCGCTCGTGTTTGAATCGGGCCACACGGGCAAAATCGACTCGGCCCGGCGGCCATTTGTTGGCCGGAATATCCTGGCGACGAAGCCAACCATCCTCGACCAAACCATCGAGGCTGATCAACAGCGGATTGCCGGCGAAAGCGGAGGAGCCGTTGTAAGGCGAATTGCCATCTCCCGGCGCCGTGAGCGGCAACATCTGCCACCAGCCGATTCGAGCCTCGACCAGCATGTCGATCCACCGACATGCCGACGGTCCTAAGTCCCCAATTCCGTGCCCGCCCGGCACTGAAGTGACATGCAAAAGGATTCCCGCGCTTCGCTGCATCAAATCTCCTGATTGCGACACGATTGCAAATCGCTTGCCGCCGCAGCCATGCCGGGGATTTCATCAGATGCGATTTCCCTAAGTAAATCCAGTGTCCAGGGCAGGCTGAGCGTTGCGGCATCTAAATTGCTCCCACTTCCAAAAACTCGAATGTTTGATCGCTAGTAGGGAGAACAGGAGCATTTTTTATGAGAGTCTGGCCAGGCCGGCCGTATCCGCTCGGTGCGACATGGGACGGTGTCGGGGTGAATTTTTCGATTTTCTCCGAGCATGCGCAGAAAGTTGAACTGTGTTTGTTGGATAATTCAGAGGATACCAAAGAGAAGCATCGCATTGCGCTGCCGGAATACACCGATCTGGTATGGCACGGTTACTTTCCCGACCTGGAGCCGGGGCAACTTTACGGCTTCAGGGTACACGGTCCCTATGAGCCGGAGAACGGGCATCGATTTAATCCGAACAAAATTGTCCTGGACCCATACGCCAAAGCAATCGGGCGGGATGTGAAATGGGATGATTCGCTGTTCGGCTACACCATCGGGGATGAGAAAAAAGATTTGTCTTTCGATCAGCGAGACAACGCCGCGTTTTGCCCGCTCGCTTCCGTCATCGATACTGCTTTCACCTGGGGTGACGATGCTGCTCCCCGGATTCCTTGGCACAAAACGCTGATTTACGAACTGCACCCGCGCAGCTTCACGATGCAGCATCCGGAGGTGCCGGAGCAGCAGCGCGGCACCTATGCAGGCGTTGCGTCGGAACCCTCGATTCGGCATCTCCAGAGTTTGGGCATCACCGCGGTCGAACTGCTGCCGGTGCATTATCACCTGAACGATCGGCATCTACTGGAAAGAGGGCTGACAAATTTCTGGGGATACAACACGCTGGGCTTTTTGGCTCCGCATACGGACTATGCGTCCAAAAATTCGCCACGGAAAAGCTTGACAGAATTCAAGATGATGGTGCGCGCCCTGCATGCCGCCGGCATCGAGGTGATCTTGGATGTCGTATACAACCACACCGGCGAAGGCAGCGAACTTGGTCCGACGCTTTGCTGGCGCGGCGTCGACAATGCCTCGTACTACCGCTTATCCCCGGAAAACAAGCGCTACTACATGGATTTCACCGGCTGCGGTAATACCCTGAACATGGTGCATCCCCGTGTGCTGCAACTCATCATGGATAGTCTGCGCTACTGGGTCACGGAAATGCACGTGGATGGTTTCCGTTTTGATTTAGCCAGCACCCTGGCCCGTGAGCTGCAGGAGGTAAATCGGCTGGGGGCATTTTTCGACATCATCCACCAGGACCCGATTCTCTCGCAGGTGAAGCTGATCGCTGAGCCGTGGGATGTCGGTCCGGGTGGATACCAGGTCGGCAATTTCCCGGTGCTGTGGACGGAATGGAACGGCAAGTTCCGTGACACGGTGCGGCGATTCTGGAAAGGGGAAGGGGGGCTAGCTTCCGAACTTGCCACGCGCATTGCCGGCAGCTCGGATTTGTATCAAGCAGATGGCCGCAAGCCCTATGCGAGCATCAATTTCATCACCTGCCACGATGGATTCACGCTGCAGGATTTGGTCAGCTACAACGATAAGCACAACGAATCCAACGGCGAAAACAACACCGACGGCACCAATGATCACAATAGCTGGAACTCCGGTGCCGAGGGGCCGACGGAGGATCAGGCGATCATTGATCTGCGTGAGCGCCGCAAACGCAGTTTGTTTGCCACGCTGATGTTTTCCGAAGGGGTGTCGATGATCCTGGCCGGCGACGATTTGAGCCATTCGCAAAAGGGGAATAACAACGCCTATTCCCACGATGATGCTACTACCTGGCTCGATTGGAATCTCGATGAACGGCGTAAGGATTTTCTGCAATTTGTGCGGCGCTGCGCTGACATCTGGCGTGAGCAGCCGGTGCTGCAGCGACGTAAGTTTTTCCTCGGTCGGGCAATCCGCGGCTCGGGAATCAAAGATATTTCCTGGTTCGGTCCCGATGGAAAAGAGATGAGCGACGAGGCCTGGAATGATGGAAATGTTAAAGTGCTCGGCATGAGGCTGGCGGGCGATGAGATCAATGAAGTCGATGAACACGGCGAGGCGGTCGTCGGCGACACGCTGTTGCTGTTGATGAATGCCTATTGGGAGACGATCCAGTTCAAACTCCCGGACACGAAGTCGGAGCATGTGTGGGAATCGTTGCTCGACACCGCCGACCCGCACATGCCGCTGCGCGTTTGCCGCGGCGGAGAACAATATCCGTTGCAGGGCAGGACCTTCGTTGTTTTGCGAACGACCAAGCCGGAGCATGTGGGGCGGGAAATCTCGCCCGCCCAGGCCGAGGGATTGCGGCGTGACGCCCGGCGCGCCAATCAACCCGTGCCCAACAGTCCGTCTTTGGTTTCGTAGGAGCAGCCAATGGCCGTGCCAACCGCAGCGAGAATTCCAAAGGCCCGCAGCGTGCAGCGAATCATGCCCATCGGGGCGGAGATTGTGGACGGAGGCGGAGTGCATTTCCGCGTGTGGGCTCCGAAGTGTAAGCAAGTGCAAGTGGAGTTTGAAAAAGAGGCGCGTCCTGCGCAGGAACTGCAAGCTGAAAGCGATGGGTATTTTGCCGGTTTCGCCGAGGATGCCCGGGAGGGAATGCTTTATCGCTTTCGGCTCGATGGCGGATCAGACCTTTATCCCGATCCGGCGTCGCGCTTTCAGCCACAGGGAGTCCACGGTCCGTCGCAAATCATCGATGCTCATCGCTTCCAGTGGAGGACGCGCAATTGGCCAGGCTGCGGTCCGCAAGGCCAAGTCGTTTACGAAATGCACATCGGCACGTTCACACCGCAAGGCACTTGGGCGGCGGCGATCGAGAAACTCCAAACGCTGGCCGATCTGGGTATCACCTGCCTGGAAGTGATGCCCATTGCCGATTTCGCGGGAAAATTCGGCTGGGGATACGACGGCGTTGATTTATTCGCCCCCACGAGGCTTTACGGCGAGCCGGATGATTTCCGCCGATTCATTGACGCTGCACATGGCTTTGGCTTGGCGATCATTCTTGATGTCGTCTTTAACCATTTTGGACCCGACGGTAATTATCTCAAGCAATTCTCGGAGGACTATTTCACCGCCAAGCACAAAACCGACTGGGGCGAAGCGATCAACTTCTACGGCCCAGGCAGCAAAGCGGTGCGCGAGTTTTTCATTAGCAACATTCGCTATTGGATTGATGAATTTCATGTTGACGGTTTCCGCTTTGATGCAACGCAAGCCATCATCGATGATTCGCCGGAGCATATTCTCAAAGAGATTAGCATGGCCGCTCGCAAGGCGGCGGGGGGCCGGCAAATTTACCTGGTGAGCGAGAATGAGCTGCAAAACACTCGAATCGTCCGTTCCTCGGATCAAGACGGCTATGGCATGGACGCGTTATGGAATGATGATTTTCATCACAGCGCGATCGTCGCCCTGACCGGTCGCAGTGAAGCGTATTGTTCGGATTACCTTGGCCAGCCGCAGGAATTTATTTCCGCCGCCAAGTGGGGTTATCTTTTCCAGGGTCAGCGCTATTCGTGGCAGAAAAATCGCCGTGGCACGCCGGCTTTGGATTTGCCGCCCAGCGCCTTTGTTCATTTCATTCAAAATCACGACCAGATTGCCAACTCCGCGCGCGGGTTGCGGGTGCATCAGATCACCTCGCCCGGTGAATACAAGGCGATGACGGCGTTCATGCTGCTCATGCCTCAGACGCCGATGCTCTTTCAGGGGCAGGAGTTCGCCGCTTCCAGCACCTTTCACTTTTTCGCGGATCATCATCCGGAGCTTGCGAAATTGGTATGCGCGGGCCGGGCCAAAGAACTAGCGCAATTTCCCAGTATCGCCATACCAGAGATGTCGGCGTGCATGCTCGATCCGTCGGACCCAAAGGTGTTTGATCGCTGCAAGCTGAAGTGGAAGGAACTGTCGCAGGAATTTCATGCACAGATTTTTGAATTTCATAAGGAATTATTGCGAATGCGGCGTACCGATCCAGTCTTCGCCAGAGCTCACCAGCGCCGAGATATCGACGGAGCGGTGCTTGGCCCCGGAGCGTGGGTGATGCGATATTTTGGCGAGAACGGCGACGATCGGCTGGTATTAGTGAACTTGCAGACGGATCTGCGATTGAGCGTCGTTCCCGAACCGCTGCTTGCTCCCCCGGTGGATCGGCGGTGGTCGAGAATTTTCTGCAGCGAAGACCCTCGCTACGGTGGTAGCGGCGCAGCGCCAGTGGAAACTGAAAACGCTGGCTGGCAGTTGCCGGGCCGTTGCACGGTGGTGCTGCAACCGGCTGTTCAATCCGAAGCGGATACAGGATCGGATAGCCATGCCTGACATGCAGCAAGCCGGCTCGCTGGCATCGCGGCCCGAATCCACGTACCGGTTGCAGTTTCACGCCAAGTTCACATTCCGCGATGCGACCGACATCGTCGCTTATCTGTCACAGCTTGGCATCACGCACGTCTACGCATCTCCGTATCTCAAAGCCCGGCCCGGCAGCACGCATGGCTATGACGTAATCGATCACTGTACGCTGAACCCGGAACTTGGCTCGCCGCAGGATTACCAGCGATGGATCGATGAACTGCGCCGCTACCGCATGTCACACATTCTCGACACGGTTCCGAATCATGTCGGCGTGGGGACCAACGACAATGTCTGGTGGAACGATGTTCTGGAAAATGGGCCGGCTTCCAAATATGCGGATTATTTCGATATCAATTGGACGAGCGCGAATCGGTCTGCGCTGCGGGGGAAGGTGCTGCTGCCGCTGCTCGGCGAACCGTACGAGCAGGCATTGGAGCAGGGGAAATTGAAGCTGATCTGCCAGGACGGAAAGCTTGCGGTGCAATATTACGATCGGCGCGTCCCCATTTCGCCGGCGAGTTACCAGGCAATTTCATCCGCCAATGAATTAGAGCAGGTTGCCTCTCGATTCAATGGGCAAGTGGGCAAGCCGGCGTCGTTCGATCGACTCGATGCATTGCTCGGCAAACAGCATTACCGCCTCGCCTATTGGAAAGTCGCGCCCAATGAAATCAATTATCGCCGATTTTTCGACATCAATGATCTGGCGGCATTGAAAATGGAAAGAGCTGACGTTTTCCAGGCGACGCACAAATTTATCCTGCAACTGTTGGCGGAAGGAAAAATCGCCGGCTTGCGGATCGATCACCCAGATGGTCTGTACGATCCGGCGGAATATCTGCAGCGACTGCAAAGTGCTTATGCCTCTGCACGTGGGTTGTCGGAATCGACGGCGCAGGATAAAGCACTTTATATCACCGTCGAAAAAATCCTCGCCAGTGGCGAATCACTGCCAATCCAATGGCCCGTTGATGGCACGACAGGTTATGACTTTTTGAACCAGATCAATGGCTGGTTTATTGACGCAAATAACTGCCCGGCGTTTGATCAGATTTATCAGCAATGGACCGGCGAACGGACGCCCTTTGCTGACGTCGCTTATCAGAAAAAGCTGCTGATTCTGGATCGTTCGCTTTCCAGCGAGTTGCACATGCTCGCTCGACAGTTGGATGATTTGGCGCAAAGCCGCCATCCGTCGCGGGATTTTACCTTAAGCGGCTTGAGGGAAGTGCTACGGCAGGTAATCGCCTGCTTTCCTGTGTACCGGTCGTACATCGCCGATGGCCAAGTCGGCGCGGCGGATCGACGCTACATCGAAGAAGCGATCGGGCAAGCCAAGCGGCGTAGTCCCGACACTGTACCGCAGGAGTTTGATTTCCTGCATGATATGTTGCTCTTGAATTATCCGCAGCGCGCTAGCGAGGCCGATAAGGAAGCGCAGCGGCGATTCGTCGGCAAATTTCAACAGCTCACCGCTCCGGTGACCGCCAAGGGAATCGAAGACACCGCATTTTACTGTTATCACCGTTTCATTTCCCTGTGCGAAGTCGGAGGTGATCCCGATCGGTTCGGCGTGACATCTGCAGAGCTGCACGATTATCTGCAAGATCGCCAGGTCCATTGGCCGCATGCGCTCTCGGCTCTTTCCACGCATGACACCAAGCGCAGTGAAGATGTGCGGGCGCGATTGAATGTCTTGTCGGAGATTCCAGAGCGGTGGAGCGATTCGGTCAAAAAATGGGGGCAGTTGAACCAAGGGCACAAACAAACGGTCGATGGCCACGCTGCTCCGGATCGCAATGAAGAATACTTGCTTTACCAAACCATGCTCGGCATCTGGCCGATTGACGGCGAAAATCCGGGCGAAGAATTTATCCGCCGCATCAGTGAATACGCACTTAAGGCCCTGCGCGAATCGAAGGTACACACGAGTTGGACCGATCCGAATGATCCGTATGAAAAAGCGGTGCAGCAATTCATCGCAGCGATTCTCGACGAGGCGAAAAGCTCGGTGTTTCTCAAGGATTTTGCTTCTCTTGCGCAGTGGATTGGTCGGCACGGAATGCGCAATTCGCTGGCCCAGACATTGCTTCGGCTGACTTGTCCCGGGGTGCCGGACACTTGCCAAGGCTCCGAGCTATGGGATTGGAGCCTGGTCGATCCGGACAATCGCCGGCCGGTCGAATACGCAATGCGGCGGCGGTTGCTGGAGGAAGTTATTCCGGTCGTAGAAAAATTGCGGGACTGTCGACGATCGATCATGGAATGGTCGCAAAACCTTGGCGATGGAAAATTGAAACTGCATTTAACCGCGCTTGGCTTACGTTATCGACGTGATCACCGTGGGTTGTTCTCAAGCGGCGAATATCGGCCGTTGCAAGTGATCGGTTCAAAGTCGCAGCATGTGCTGGCTTTTCAGCGCGAACACAAGGGCGACTCCGCGATGATCATCGTGCCGCGCCTAACAGTTCAATGGGCCCAGGGAAGCACGCCGCTTGGTTTGGAATCAAGCGCGTGGGAAGACACGCGGGTTTCTTTCACCGGCGAGAAGTCGCAACCATTGATCGATTTGCTCACCGGAACCCGGGTGACGCCGACCGCCGACGGCGGCATCTCGTTGGCGAATCTGCCGGATTTTCTTCCGGGTTGGCTACTGATTTCCACAGACGCGCTTGGTTGAAGCGTCCGATAAAAATTTCGTTTTCGGACCCGTTTTAGGCTTGACCTGTCGCGGACATCTCCCTAAAAACGCTGCACACCGTTGGGGCAAGGATGGCATCTCAACCATCAGTGGCCTCCCAACCGTGGAAATGGGTCCGTCGAGGAAATGCGATCACTCAAGTTCCTCCCCGAGTGGTGATCGCCAGCGGGTTTCCGGTGTCTGTCAAACATCGGTTGATCCTTGGATGAATGGCTGTTCCTCGAAGCGAACGGGATTCTCCCGCAAGCGGGCTCCTCAATAATTGAAGTAACCCTGTAGTTGGCGCGATGTCTGTGCGCATCGGTGGCGGCTGTTCTTGGCCATCCGCTTTTGGGGAGCTTCATTTCGCGGTGCTGTTCAATTTGTAATCAGGAGTTTTTTCGATGACGGAGCGAATTGCCCGGCCTAAGAACAGCCGGATTCCACAGAACATTTTGTTTGAGCCTCTGGAATCTCGTCAAATGCTCAGCTCCACCCCCTGGAGCGTGCAGGATCAACAGATCAATCTCGATAAGGCGAGGGCTAATTTTCCGAGCATCACCGGAGCCGGCGAAACGGTCGCCATCATTGATGAAGGCACGGACTACAACAGTCCGGACCTGGGGGGCGGTTACGGGAAGGTGGTCATCGACAGCTACGATTTCGATGACAACAGTTGGGATGTAATGCCCTACGACAATAACGCGCACGGCACGGGCACTTCCGGTGAAATCGCCGGGCAGTTGCATACGTATGACGGCGAATTGTACGAGGGTGTCGCTCCAGGCGCGAAGATCATTGCGCTGCGGGCCAACGGAACCTACGAAACCAAGGAAGCCCTCGATTTTATTTTGGCCAATCGCACGAAATACAATATCGTCGCAGTAAATTATCTCGATTTCACCGGCAGCGTGGACGAGGAAACGATTTTGCCCGAGCTGCAGACGCTCAACAATGATGGCGTCTTCATGGCCGGCCCGGTTGGGAACTATGGCCCCTCGAACGCCTATGCGAACATCGACCACTTGATCTACACCGTTGGCTCGGTCAATTCATCGGATCAACTCAGCAGCTTTACGCCGCGTGGATCCAACCTCGATTTCGTCGCGCCCGGCGAGAACGTGATTATCAGTTGGTACAGCAACGGTGTATCGATGGATTATCCCAGCAGCGGCACGAGCTGGGCCGGGCCGCAGGTGACGGCCACGGGCGCGCTGATTAAGCAAATCGATCCCGCTTTCACGCCGACGCAGATTTATTCGATCATTCACGACAGCGCGCACTGGGTATATGACAGCTACAGCAACATGAGCTACGCGATGCTGGATGTGAACGCGGCCTTGAACCTGGCGTTTCAGCGGGCGGGCAAGGTCGGCACCAGCCCGACGCCACCTCCGACGCCGACGCCCGTGAAAACACCCGCTCCAGCTCCATCATCACCCGGCTCTCCAGTTCCCAGCCTCGCCGCCTATAAGGGCGCGCCTTTTCTATCCAAAGCGTTTACTACCGGAGCGACGATATTGGCCGCCGATTATGACAATGGCGGGGCGGGCGTCGCTTACTTTAGCACGACCACCACGGATATCGGCAATGAGTCAAACTATCGCAGCGGTGCGATGAGCATCGGCTGGAGCAACGCGGCCAGATCGCCGTACGTCGGCTGGACACATCCTGGTGAGTGGATGAATTACACGGTGAACGCCGCGGCAACGGGAACCTACGATGTCGTGATCCGACTGTCATCGGCCAGCGGTGGCGGCACGTTCCACATCGACATCGACGGTAAAGCCGTCACCGGCGAAATCTCCGTGCCAAAAACCGGTTCATGGGATGATTACACCAACATCACCGAGGACGGCATCGCGCTGACCGCCGGCAAACATGTGATGAGCGTGGTGATGGATTCGCAAGGCAGCAGCGGTTTTGTGGCCGACTTTGAAGATTTCGCGCTGGACTTGGCGCCGGCTGCCAAAGCGACCGCCAAGCCGGCGCTTGTCGAAGGATCCGTGCCCAACGCCCCGTTCAATTTGACAGTCGCCACTGCTTCCGGCGGCAGCCTAGTGCTGGATTGGACGGACAATTCCACCAATGAGACCGGCTTCTTCATCGAGCGCGCGACTTCGCCCAACGGCACCTACAAGCGAATCGCCACCGTTATTTCCAGCACCAAAACCAGACGCGGCACGGGAAAGCGTACCTACACCAGCACCGGCCTGGTGGCGGGAACGACGTACTACTATCGAGTGATCGCGGTGAACACTAGCGGTGTTTCCAGCTTTGCCAGCGCTAGCGGTAACACCGAATCCGCATCGCGGGCCCGGCGAAAATAGAATTGATTGATCGGGTTACGATTCCATCGAACAATCGCTCTTGAGCCATGCCATCAGCGCGTCCAAGTCGATGGGCTTGGAAAACACTGTCAACGGGGCGTGCGTCTGCAGCGCCGCTTTCAGTTCCGAATCCAGCGCCGCCGAGCAAATGGCTACCTGCGGCGGCGGATATGTCCGATCGCGCAGTGCCGTCAAAAGTTCGAGGCCTGATCCATCCGGCAAATGCAGATCGAGCAGAACGCAATGCTGTCCGTTCCACTGGTCGATGGCGCTGCGCAGATTCTCCGCGACGGAGATATCGAACCCGGCCGACATCAATATTCGCCCTAGCGCAGAACGGGTAGCCTGATCATCCTCAACAATCAGCAGCCGCCGCGTCATTCTTACGTCATCCGTAAACAAAACCCTGGCCCCCCTTTCTTTATGAAAATAACTTGCACGTGCAAAGGCGGGAACGGCAAAAATTCCGTGAAAAAAGTTCATGGGCTCAACCTGCGATAATCGGAGAAATTACCAATATTTACATGGTAATAACCGAGCGCGGCATTGCGTTTGTTTTACGGCTGGGTATGGCACTTGATCCGAAAAACATCGAAAGGACGGTATTAACGATGGGAGGCCCAGAGGGCGAAATCCTGTCCCTGGTGGTTTTTACCGATGGCGGTTACGGAATCGCCCGAGATGGACGACCCGTGGACGGTCTGTATTGGCCGCGCATGGCAGTGGACGAATGCATCTCAAAACTGCTTTGGCTTGCCGGGAAATCGCAGCAGTTTGGCCGATAGTTCGCAGTATGATATCGATGCGCTGCGGTTATCATCTGCTGCGAGGCAAGCTATGCAAACCACCGACCTGACGCGCACGTTTTCACGCCAGCGCTCCATTGTTTGGGCCGGCATCACGACGCTGTTAATGCTAGCGTTCATCATTTGCGCCGATTGGATTGTCGGGCATATCAAGCCCGGTTTCACCATTTCTTCTTTCTATCTGATCCCAGTATGCGTTGCCGCCTGGTGGATTGGACCCGTGACAGGAACGGTGGTCGCTGTGCTGGGAATTGCCGCACGGCTTGTCATCCGTTTTCACAACAATGAACCTTTATCTCCCCCGGGCGTGTTGGCGCTCTATTCCAACGCGGGGCTGCGCATGGTGCTTTATGCCGCCATCGCGTGGGCCATTTCCGCTTGGCGAAACGTCGGCAGGATTTTGGAAACGATGGTGGCCCAGCGTACCGATGCCTTGCGAAACCTCGCCGCCGATCTTTCCGCGGCCGAGGATGCACAACGGCGACAGCTCGCTCACGATCTGCACGATGCGCTGGGCCAGAATCTTTCGCTGCTGCGCATTCATTTGGAATCGATCGCCCGTGATGTGAAGGGTTCGGCCAACGATGCCGCGTCCCGGCTATCCACCGAAGTGGCCCGCATCAATTCGCTGATTCAACAGACCCGCACGTTAGTTTTTGATTTGTATCCGCCGATGCTGGACGACCTGGGGTTCGCCGCCGCGCTTGAGGGATACGCCGATGAGTTCACCCGCCGCATGGGAGCGGAGGTGACTATCTCCCAGGACGGCGATCCGCCACGAGCATTGGAGAAGCCGGTCGCACATTACTTGTTCCGCGCCGTTCGAGAGATGTTGGCCAACGCGGTGAAACATGGCCACGCCAAGCAAATAGTGATCGGCCTGCACTGGGCTCCCTTGTCCCTGCGGTTGACGGTCGATGATGACGGCCAGGGTTTCGATTCGCCGCCGGCCACGAAGGCGGGCCCCGCTCGCCGTGGCTTGGGCCTGGCGGCCATCCGCGAACGGCTCAACGCCATGGGCGGCGCCATGGAAATGGAATCGCGCGCCGGCCAGGGCACAAGGGTGATCTTGCAATTGCCCCTGGAATCAGCGGTGCCCCAGGCCTCGGCCGCGTTGGTTACTGTCAAATAAATGCCCGACCCAACCATCCGTCATGGAGGTTGTCTTTCGTCGTTGTGTGCGTAACATCACAATCAGCGGGAGATTTATTATGCCTGTTCGCACGCTGCTGGTTGAGGATCATGCATTGGTTCGTGCGGGTCTGCGCGCTCTATTGGCCGGGGCCGAGGGGTTGGAAGTCATCGGCGAAGCCGCCGATGGCCGCCAGGCAGTCGATTTGTGCGCCACGCTCAAGCCGGACCTGGTCCTCATGGACGTGGCCATGGCTGATCTCAACGGCATCGAGGCCGCCCGGCAGATTCATCAGAGCCACCCCGATATCAAGCTCCTGATGGTCTCAATGCACGGCTCCCGGCAATACATCTTTGAATCCCTCAAAGCCGGCGTGAACGGTTACGTTCTGAAGGAAGCGGCTTTCACCGAATTGCTGACCGCCATCGGCGAGGTGATGAACGGCGGCACGTACCTCAGTCCCAAGCTTTCGGAAGTGGTGATGGAAGATTACGTGCGCCGAGCGCAGGGCCACGAAGCGGCTAGCGAATTGGAAAAACTTTCCGCGCGCGAGCGGGAAGTGCTGCAATTGATCGCCGAGGGGAAAAGCAGCACCGAAATCGCCAAGGTGCTGCAGATCAGCGCCCGCACCGTCGACACGCATCGGCACAACATCATGGAAAAGTTGGAGATTCACTCCATCGCCGGCCTGACGCGCTTCGCCATCCGCCACGGCGTTTCCACGATGCAGTGATTCTCCGTGCGGAACAATCCAGTGTCATTGTTGTTGCTCAAGATACCACAGCGGCCACGGATAATTCGCAAGGTTGCTGTTGGACGTGTTGCCGTTTGGGGGCGGGACATAGCTCATAATCGGCAGGCCCGTAACCGGGTCGTTCTGCGTGCTGGTACCACCTTGGCCGAGCTTGGATGTCCCCGGAAGCATATCTGTCAAGACCGACTGCACGTGGCCGTCGAAAAACAAAATGTTTGTGTATTTGTGCCCATTATGCCGCGCCGCCAGACGGCATCCATTTTCATATAGATTGTAAATCAAGCCGTCGTACATCATCACCATATCCGCCGCGCGATGTACGGATGACAAATTCAGCCAAGGATCAGTGTCATTGCTCTGGTAGTGCATCGGGGTCCCCTGGCAGCTCGTATCAGCCGTGGTCTCTCCGCCGTGGGTGCCGGGCGTGGAGGGCAAGGCGTTGCAGCCGTACCAGAAATCAACATAGATGGAATTGGTGTTGCCTTGGTTATCACCCTCACGATAGCCCGCGTCCGCGAATCCTGATATCCGCGTTGCGGGGGTCGTCGTGTTGCTCCCCAGCCCCTGGCCCGAAATCCACAAAAGCGCGGTCTCCCCTGAGGGGCAGAACAACACGCTCTGCGTAATCTGCGCTGTTTCGGAGGTGTAGTTAGCGCTGGTTGTCGTTGGTGCTTTCAGATAGCCGTTGTCAACTAAAATATTGGCCCAATATCCACTCTCCGGATCTTCACATGGAATCGTTGCACCGTGATTGTCGTTGGAGTACATGATGCAGGCTTGGCCGATTTGTCGAAGGTTCGATAAACATTGCGTCGTTAAAGCGCTTTGGCGGGCGCGGCTCAAAGCCGGAAGCAGAATCGCAATCAGAATTGCAATGATTCCAATCACGACGAGCAGCTCAACGAGCGTGAATCCTTTTCCGATTCTCTTGACTAACCCTCTGTTCATATACTACTCCTGAAATGGCCGGTTTCGATTGCACATATTAGCGTAACTTCGATGATTTGGGCAAAGAAAGAATTGTTTTTATTTCAAAAATGAGTTGTAAATCGAGAAGGTCCGGCCATTGGAATCTGCAACATTAAAAACGCCAATGATCGATTTGTCACAAGATTGTCGCAACTTTCCGGCCATGATATCGACGCGATTTTCCACATACATTTACCTTATCGTCATTGTTTTCCCGACTTACGGCCAGAATTGGCAAACGAGTTGGCTCGGCAACAGTTTGGGCACCTCTTCGGGCAAGTGGGTACAGAATAATATTGCTGCGTTAAGTGTAGCCACTGACGGAACTTGCTGCACCGACAGTTATTGGGATGAAGGCGGTCACGAGGCGGGGATTTATCGCAACGGCGATCAGCTTGCTGCGTGCCTGGATACGCATGGCCACGGCGGTTTTGCCGCGGCGGTGGATGGATCGTTCGTCTGGATCGCTTATGCAACGGACAATCATGCCGGCGCGGTGCGACGATACGATTTGCACACCGGCCAACTTGCTCCGATCCATCACGATGGGAGTACTGACCCAGGGGTCGAGCTCACTTCCTCCATCAACTCCATCCGCGGATTGGCGGTCGTCGGGGATGAATTGTTCATCAGTGATTTCGATGCTAACACGATTCACATCGTCAACACGCGCACGTTGCGGAAGGAAAGATCACTTCCGTTTGAACGGCCGCAGCGTTTGGTGGGGCAGGTGGGGCAGGGGCCGATGGATTCACTGTGGGTGATTCAAGCGAAGGATAATGATCATCCGGCGAAGGTGCTGCGAATCAAACGGGATGGCTCGCCGTTGCCACAACGGATTAGTGATGTGGACGATCCCGTGGCGGTAGCGCTCGATCCAGCGGGGAAACTGCTCATTGCGGATAACGGGCCGGATCAACAGATCAAGATTTACGGGAATCTAAATGATGAGCCGCGCTTGGTTGGAACCCTCGGCAAAAAAGGGGGAGTGCTGGCCGCTCCGCGTGGCCGCACTGGACCGCTGCGATTCAATGGCCTAACGGGCGTCGGCATCGATGCGGCGAAAAATATCTATGTCAGCGATAACGGTCTTGGTCCATATTTCGCCGATCATCCCGGTTTCGGGGCGGAGCTGAAATGCTTTGCACCATCGCAGAAGCTCAAATGGCAATTGCAGGGACTGGAGTTCGTTAACACCGCCGTGCCCGATCCAGCCAATGATACGACGGTGTTCACCAGCACGCAGCGGCACACGCTTGATTTTTCACAACCGCCCGGCAAAGGATGGTCGTTCGACGCTTTCACTCTGGATCGCTTTGCCTATCCGAACGATCCCCGGCTGCATCTGAGCGCCGAGTGCGTGCTGGCGGTCCGGGAATTTGATCACCGTCGATATCTTTATCTGTCCGACATGTACAGCCGGTTTGTGATCGTGTATCGCTTTGAGGCGGACAGTGAGATTGCGGTTCCCTGCGCGATGTTTGGTCGGGAGCATTTGAAGGAGAATTGGCCCGAGCATCAGCCGGCGGATGGAGCCTGGCTTTGGCGCGATGCCAAGGGCAACGGTGACATGGAAGCCGATGAATTTGAAAGCATTCCCGGGGACAATCAATTTGTCTGGGGTTGGAGCGTCGATGCCAATGGCACGGTCTGGAAAGCGCTGCGCGAAAATGGGATTCGGCGATTTCCCCTGCACGGCTTCGATGGACATGGCAACCCGATTTACCGTGTGCAGGACAGCCAGGTGATCGACAATCCGCAGCCGTTTCAGACGACCGCTTCATTCAAGGGGGACATTAGCCGGGTTGAATACGATCCCGCCAGCGACACCATGTATCTGTCGGGTTATACCAGCGAGCATCCCAATACGCCGTCGATGTGGGGGCTGGTGGGGACGGTGATTTGCCGCTACGACCATTGGAGTCAGGGCAATCGCCAAATGGGGTGGCAGATTGTGCTACGGTACGATGCGATGGAGGCGCCGAATAAAAAGCAGACTCTGCCCAAGGCGATGTCGATTGCCGGTGATTTCTTATTTGTGGCGTATATGCAGCAGCCGCGGATTCTTGTGTACAATCTAAAAACCGCGAATCTGAAGGAAACCATCATGCCCAGAGCGCCGGTGCGGGCGGATGAGTTTGGCTGGGTCGATTTGCCGTATGGAATGAAGGCGTTCGCCCGGTCTGATGGGCGATACATCGTTTTCACCCAAGAAGAGCTGCACGGGCGGATCGTTTTTTACCTTGGCAAGCCGTAAAAACGCCGATATTCATGGCTCAAAGCGGGAGCGTCCGATAAGTTGTGCAGCGGGAGCCCGGGCGGTAATGTGCTGACCTGTGGGAGGAGCTGAACGAATGAGTGGAACGTGCGCCTGGAGGACAATATCCGGGATGAGCGTCTGCGCTATCCTGTTGGCCGGCTGCGCCAGCAAAGGCTCAGCGCCGCATCCGCTGGCATCAACGGCATTTTATCCTAGTGGTGTGCCGGCATCGGCCAACACCGCAAACCCCGAAGATCAGGACAGTGAACTCATTCGCTCCCAGCCGACCGGCGGCATTGATTTCCCTAAGCCCAATCCGGTTGCTCCGCCGCCACCACCGACGGTAACGCCTGTGAATCCCGCCGCCACGCAGCCCAGCGCCACGCAAAGCAGCGCTCCCACGACCAAGCCTCAGAATTCAATCACCATCGGAGTTTCCAGCGGGAAATATCAACTGCTCGGCTCCGTCGTCGCAGATGTCAACAGCACGCCGATTTACGCCAACAATGTATTGACCTCGTTGAATCGAATGCTCTTGCAGAAAGCACGTGAAGAGGCTCCGGAGCAATTCCGCGAATTTGCGGCCAAGCAAATTCAGGATCGCGTGCAGGAGCTGATTGACGATGAAGTGTGGTTTGCCGCCGCCAAGCGCAATCTTAGCGAGGATGATCAAAAGCTCGCCGAGCAGGTGACGCTGAAATGGCGCACCGAGCTGATCACGACGGCGGGGGGTTCGCTGGAAATAGCCCGCGCCCGTGCGGCGGCGGAAGGGGATGATTTTGACGAGCTATGCCGCCAGCAATATCGCAAGTTCCTCGTGGACCTATTCAGGCAGAGGAAAATCCAGCCGCGGCTGCAAGTGACCATTGACGATATGCGACGATATTACGACCTGCACAAAGAGGATGAATTCACCGAGCACGCCGCCGTGCGTTTCCGGCTGCTGGAAGTCAACGTCGAGCGGACCGGCTCCCGCACCGCTGCCCTGGCGAAAATGCGCCTGAAATACGATCGCGCCATCCACGGCGAAGATTTTAAGGCGATGTGCATCAGCGAAAATGATGACACGCTGTTGTCGAGCGTCGGCGGCGATTTGGGCTGGAAGCAAAAGGGAAGTTTCCCGCCGGCGATGGAAAAGGTGGATACGGCGGTGTGGGCCCTGAAGCTCGGACAATTCAGCGACATCATCGACAACGGCGATGCGTTTTATCTGGCTCAGGTAGTCGAGGTTCGCCCGGGTCGGGTGCGTTCATTCAACGAGGCACCCGAGGGCAGAATTGCTTCAGTGCAGGATGACATTCGCCGCAAGCTCGAGAACCTGCAGTTCCGTGCGATTGCCGCTGAGATCGATCAGAATCTGCGCAAAGACGCCATTTACACCTGGGATCCGGAAAAAATGGAGCTTTGCCTGGATATGGCGATGCAGCGCTATGCTGCCTGGCGCAACGCCGGCCTCACCAGCAAGGCGGAATAATTTCCACGCCATTGCCGCGGGTGGACATTCGCCGCTTTTTGACCACAATATCCGTCCCTAAAACCGATATCGACTTTTTTATGAAGGATTCCCATGGCCGACCCCTTTTCGCCCGATGCGCAGATAGAAGCCCTTGTCGATGAGCGTGACATGCGCTCGATTTACGCCAACTTTTTCCGCATGTTCACCGCTTCGGAAGAACTCGTGCTCGAGTTTTGCTTCAACATGCCCAACCCCAATCCCGCCGCCGCCGGCAAGCAGCAGGTGCTCATCAAGGTGTCGGATCGCGTCATCATGAGCTATTCGACCGCCAAGCGGCTGGCCAATTCGCTGACGCAGCTCGTCAAGCGATATGAGCAGCAGTACGGCGAAATCACCGGGGCACGAAAGTAAGTAGTTATCAGTTGTCAGTTGCCGATGAAGGGCGCGGTATTTCTTTAGCAACTGACGACTGACAACTGGCAACTATTCCCCAACTTGATGATACTCTGCCGCTGCAATGCCCAACTGGCTAGCCAATCTTTTTAAGCGCCCGGCTCCCGTTAAAGACGCCCTGGGAGACCGCGGCGAAAATGTAGCCGCCCGGTTTCTGCGGAATCTCGGTTACAAAATCATCATGCGGAATTTTCGCTGCGACCTGGGCGAAATCGACATCATTGCCCGGGAAGGCAAAACGCTTGTGTTCGTCGAGGTAAAAACCAGGGCGTACGACGATCCGTCGCCGGAGGAACAAGTCAATCCGGAAAAGCGCCAGCAGATTCAAAAGGCGGCCAAGTATTATTTGTCCCGTTACGGCTTCCCGCAGCCCCCGGCGCGATTCGATGTGATCGCTATCGTTTGGCCGACCGGCCGGGAGCCGATGATCCGCCACACCCCCAGCGCTTTTGATGCGTCGTGATCGACACCCATTGTCATCTCACCGACGAGCGGCTCGGCGAGCAATTGCCGGCGGTACTGGGCCGTGCCCAGCAAGCTGGCGTGCATCGCATGATCACCATCAGCACGAGTGTGGATGATGCCGTCGCCTGCATCGAATTGTGCCGCGATCTGCCCCATGTGCGGTGCAGTGTCGGCGTGCATCCGAATAACGTGGCCGAGGAATCTGCCGATCGCCTGCCGCAATTGCGGGGATTGCAGGCGAATCCTTGTGTCGTCGCCGTGGGTGAAATCGGATTGGATTATCATTACGGCTTGGAGCACAAAAATCGCCAGGCCGATTTTTTTCGCCAGCAGCTTCAAATCGCCGCGGATTTCAATCGGCCGGTAATCATTCACTGCCGGGAGGCGGCGGACGATACGCTGGCCATACTTTCGGAATTTCCATCCGTTCGCTGCGTGTTCCATTGCTTCACCGGCACCGCCGACGAGGCCCGGCGAATTCTCGATCGGGGATTTTTCCTCGGTTTCACCGGCCCGATCACTTTTAAGAAAAGCGATGAACTGCGGGAAGTGGTCCGCATGACGCCGATTGATCGGCTTTTGGTGGAGACGGATGCCCCGTATCTTTCGCCGGAGCCGGTTCGCAAACAGAAAATTAATGAGCCCGCCCTGGTCATGCACATGGCCCGGACGGTCGCCGCCGTCAAACAGATGACTTTGCAGGAAGTCGATCATCACACGACCGCCAACGCACAGCGGTTTTTCGGCTGGGATTGAGCTTGGGTGCCACAGGTCGCGGTACTCCGAGACCTGTGCGGCGTGCCCACGCAGAAGACACAGGTCTGCGTGTACGCCGACCTGTGGCACCCACGCTGCGGTGGTGATCCGCCTTGTCTGGCGGCAAGGGCAAACTTGCTTCACTTTGCGGCAAGACTTACGATAATCCCCCGCAACAGGAATAAGCCACGAGGAGTCCGCATATGAAATTCAGTTCCCGCTACTTAAAGCGCGTCGGCGTGATAGTGTGCGGGTTCGTGATCCTCGGTTTCTGTGGCTCGGCGCTGATGGCCAAGCCGGGCGTGGTCAAAACCCGCGACGGCCGCAGCATCGAAGGGGATGTCACCGATCAGGGTGACACGGTCACCATCACCGTGCATGGCATCCCCACGAGCGTTCCCAAGGAAAACGTCGAGTCCATCCAATACACCGGCACCATCGACGAGCAATATCAACAGAAACTGGCTGACCTGCCCAAGAACGCCGGCGCCAGCGATCATCTGGAACTAGCCCGCTGGCTGCTGGATAACCATGCGTACAATCTGGCCCTGCGTGAAGTCAGTGCCGCGCAACATTTGGATCCGAACAACTCCGATGCCGCCACGCTGGAGCAGACGATTGAGAGTCAGATGCGTCTGGACCGTGCCCGCAAAGCAGCGCCCACCGTGCCGCCTCCGTCCAATACCACCGCCACGCCAGCCGCGCCGATTACTGCGGCCCCTGGGACCGGTGGATCGCGGCATAACGCCGCCATGCATCGGTATTTGAGCGTGGACAATATCTTCGGCCTTCGTCAAGCCGAATGGTCTTCCGATGATACTTCGGTGCAGATTAGTTTCACCAATGACGTGCGCCGGAAATACATCGCCAGCGCGCAGGAAAACGCCGCTCAGTTCATGAACCGATCGCTGGTCGAACAGGCCAACGCCATCCTGGCCAATGGTTCGGCTGATATGCACAAAGATATCAAGTTGCTGACTGATCCAGTGCCCCTGGCGACCTTCAAAAAGAACATCCAGCCGATTATTTTAAGTGGCTGCGCGACCGCCGCTTGTCATGGTGGTCCTTCAGGAGGCAAGTTTTTCCTGTATGGCAATCCCGACAGCGAAGCGGCTACATACACCAACTTTTACCTGCTGGACAAAGGCTCCACGGAAACCGACGGAGTCACGCGGCTGATGATTGACCGTGATTATCCTGACAAGTCTCTGCTGGCCTTGTGGGGGCTGCCCTCGGATATTTCCAAGTCGGCTCATCCGGATGTAAAGGGGGTTACCTGGCGGCCGATCTTCCGCAACACGCAAGATCCCCAATATCGAGCATTGATCGCCTGGATCGGCAACCTGATAAAACCTGCTCCGCACTACGACTTTACGTTTTCCTTAGACACCCCGGCCACTGCTCCAGCCGCCGGTACTCATTAGACTTTCCCCATGTTGCCCCTGACGTTCCTGGCCGCGACCCTGTGCATTACCATTGGGGCTTGGGCGGCGTATTTGCTGCTTCGACAGCGATCCACTTCGGAGCTGCGGCGTCTTGCCGTCCAATGGAAAGCCCACTACGCACCGACCGATCGCTTTGACATTTTGCCTCACGTGATGGAGCGATTCCCAATTCCCGGGGCTGCCGGCATGGTCGTTCTCGATGTGCTCTACGCCCAGGATCACGATCGTTACCGCTATCTTTTCACCGTAGAATTCACGCAAGGGGTGATTTTGGAAAAGCGGCGGCTGCGCCGTGTCGGATTGCTCAGCGAAGCCAGGGAATCCCGGGGCGGCGAAGGATGGTCGCCGCTCCAATTGGCTCCCGAAACGCTGTCATGGCTTCAGCAATACGAGTTGCTGCATTCTCAATTGGCCGCGCCCGCCCCTGACTTGACAAGGCCGGGATAATCTTCAGAATGCCCGGCTCGATTTTTGATTCGGAGTCAGCATGTACGCCATCATTGAAGACAACGGCAAGCAATACAAAGTCACCAGCGGCGATCGCATTCGCCTGGATCGCGCTATCGAAGAGGGCACGACCACGTTCACGTTCGACCGTGTGCTGCTTCTGGGCGGTGCAGGCAATGCCAAGATCGGCTCACCCAAGCTTTCCGGTGTCAGCGTGGCCGCGGAAGTACTGGGACAAGTCAAAGGCGACAAGGTTTTTTCCGTGAAATACAAACGCCGCAAAGGCTTTCACAAGAAGATCGGCCATCGCCAGAAGTACACCGAAGTGAAGATCACGGCGATCAACAGCTAACCCCGCCGGGTCCATTTGAAATCCAAGATTTGAAATTTGAAATTTGGAATCTCAAATTTGGAATTTCAAATAATTCACAGCGTGTCATCCGATTCCGGCTGCTCCGCCGGCGCATCGTCGCAAACATTCTCACTACCACCCACCAGGTGAATGCTGTTCTTGCCGCTCTTTTTTGCGCCAAAAACAAGGGCGTGGTCGGCTTTTTCGACAAGCTCCTCGACAGTTCGCCCATCCCACGGATAGCTGGCAAGCCCGCCGCTGATGGTCAAGGTTCCGCGTCCGCTGGTTCCAAGGCCGCTGAATTCCTGTGATGAAATCGCGCGGTGAAATCGCTTGAGAATTTGCAGCGGCTCCTGCGGCACACGATCCGCCGCCGAGACGGCCTGCGCGTTTTCCTTGGGTTGCCGCGGCCCTTCTTTTTCCCAGAACACGACCGCAAATTCATCCCCACCAATGCGCGCCACCAGATCATGCTTACGGCAGCACCGCCGCATCAATTCCGCCGTTTCCCTGAGAATCTCATCCCCCGTGGCGTGGCCGCACTCGTCGTTGTATTTCTTGAAATTGTCGATGTCGAACAGCAGCAAGCTCACCGGAAACCGCTTGGCTTGGGCGGTGGCTAGCAGCTTGGCCAGGTAATGTTCAAAAAAGCGGCGGTTGGCCACGCCGGTGAGTTGATCGGTGGTCGCCAGCCGTGTCAGCCCTTTGTGCCGCTCCTGCAAGGTAATCAGTTTGGAAAATGTTTCAGCGGCCCGGGTGAGAAAATGACGCGCGGAGTTTGGATCGACGCCATCACCCGTCAGTTGCAGCAACCCGAGCACCTGATCCCCGTCAAGAATCGGAACGCTCACGCCATCGTCGATATTTTGATCTGCTTGAATGAAGCGGAGCCGGTGATTCGGACCGATTTGTTGATTCACGCCATCAATCGCCGCCGCGACGGCCAATCCCGGATGATCCGCCAGAGCCGCCAAGGCAATATCCGATACGGGAAGGGTATGCAGAAGCGAAGAACTCGACTCTTGCTCAGCGGGCGGCGGCAATTCAGGAGATTCGTTTTCGCTTGGAGCGAGCCGCATCACCGGCCCTCCGAAAATCTGCAGCAATTCCCCGGGTCGCGGCGGCGTCACCACATAATCATTGCAGCCGAATTCCAGCATCTTCCGCGACACCGGTTCCAAGGTCGGATGGCCAAACAAAATCAGCCTTCCCTCCGGCGCCAGCTCGCGCAGCATTTGGATAGCGGCTTCCGGCCGGCGCTCGATCGGCTCGGCATTGGCAAGCACGGCGGCGTACCGATGATTCGACAGCTCCGCAATGCCGTCGAAATAATTATCCACCTGCGTCACCACCGCGGCCGGCAAAGCCTGCGTCAGCGCGGGCAGCACCTGACGATCGATGTCGCCGATGAGCAGAATTCTGTCTGGGGATTGGCGAACCATGGCCATGAGCCTTAATCCGTTTGCCGCGGCAATGGGGCCGGCGACTCCTGCAATAGGGCACGCAATTCATCCGCACTTAACACGGTTTCACCATCGGATTCATCGGTGGGGGGATCGGCGAGATTGGCAGCAGGCGTCGCTGATTCATCTGAAAACGGGTCCGGTTCATTGGTCGGCACGGGCCTTTGATCAGTTGGCTTGGTCGCTCCCCCAGGAATCGCCGTGCGCTGCAGGCCTTCTTCGGTGAGCAATCCATCCGCCCCGAGCCGAATCGCATCGGCGATAGCCGTCGCCCGCCCGTCGGTATGAGTCAGCCACACATCCACATGCGGCCAGCGCTGCTTAATCGTGGCGATGATCTGCAATTCTTCCCGATACAAACTCTGCAAACTCAGCACCACGGACCGATATACCAGCGGCCGCTTGGCCAGTTCCGCAACCGCCGCATAAGGCTCATCCGCTTCCCCGCATTGAAATCCCATTTGCGACAATCGCCCCAATGCCTCGGCGCGGCAACCGGGACTGGCAACAAGCAATGTGCGTCCTGCGGGGCGTGTCACTGGTAAGCTTACGACTGTCATCCCACTCCACCGGATAAGCCACAACGATTCTAGCTGGATCATACTCCAAGAATAAGGTCTGGCAATTGCGGGTTTTAGCGCAATGGTGGTAAGCGGCATGGTTTGGCGGGGATATGACGGGAAAAACGATCAGCGCAGCAAAAGATTTTTGACTACCGGTGATTTTGAGAGCCGGATTTCCTCAACTTCGATCAATGCATCTCCGCTATTGATAGCCCTACAAATTACCCCTATGCTCCGCACGAGTTTGTTTGGCGACGAAGTGTTGCCGGTCCGTTTGGCGGGCTGGATTGTTTTTGAGGATTTGCCGCATGTCTCAATTGGCGTCGTCGGAACCTTCCGGAAAAGAGAATTATCCGTTGAATGTGCTACCGCGGCGGTCGTTCGGGCAGACCAGCCGAACGGGACTGTGGTGGCTGACACCGCTGGTGGTATTCCTGGGGCTCGGCGGGTTCGTCGTCTATTCGACTTGGGCGGCGTTTCAGGGGACTCATTATCGCTTCGGGCCGTACCTGTCTCCGTTTTATTCGCCGGAATTGTTCGGCGGTAAGGACAGTTGGTTCGGGCCCAAGCCGCATTTTTGGCCGTCGTTTCTTCCGTTTTCACCGGCGTTGTTGATCTTGTGGGCACCGGGCGGGTTTCGATTTACATGCTATTACTATCGTGGGGCATATTACAAAGCGTTTTGGGCTGATCCGCCATCTTGTGCGGTGGGGGAGCCGCGGAAGTCGTATTGGGGTGAGAATTCGTTGCCGCTGATTTTGCAGAACATCCATCGATATTTCCTCTATCTGGCGTTGATGTTTCTGGTGCTTCTGGCACTGGATGTCTGGCATGCAATGTGGTTTTACGACGCTGCTACGAACAAAACCAAATTCGGCATCGGGGTTGGAACAATTGTTCTGGCGGTCAATGTCTGTCTTTTGAGCGGTTACACGTTCGGTTGCCATTCCCTGCGACATCTGGTCGGCGGCGGACGCGACACCCTTTCCAGTTCAAAACTGTGCCACAAGGCGTATGACTGCGTGAGCTGCTTCAATCGAAGGCACATGGTCTGGGCGTGGTGCAGTCTGATTATGGTTGCCTTCGCTGATTTATACGTGCGGATGTGCGCCTCGGGCCATTGGACGGATTGGAGAATTCTTTAATGGCGGACTATCCGGTTCAGGAATATGACGTGCTGGTCATCGGTGCGGGCGGTGCGGGGCTGCGGGCTGCGATCGAGGCTTCGGCGGCGGGGGTTTCCGTTGGATTGATCTGCAAATCACTGCTGGGCAAGGCGCACACGGTCATGGCCGAAGGGGGCATTGCGGCGGCACTGGGAAATGTCGATCAGCGCGACAACTGGAAAGTCCATTTTTCCGACACGATGCGCGGCGGCCAATACATCAACAACTGGCGCATGGCCGAGCTTCACGCCAAGGAAGCGCCGGACCGGGTGCGCGAATTGGAAGCGTGGGGCGCGGTATTCGATCGGACCGAGGATGGCCGAATTCTTCAGCGGAATTTCGGTGGGCATCGCTATCCGCGCCTGGCCCATGTCGGCGACCGCACGGGCCTGGAGATGATCCGCACCTTGCAGGATCACGGCATACATCAGGGCATCGATGTCCACATGGAATTCACCGTCGTCTCGCTTTTGAAGGACGGCGAGCGGGTCGTTGGCGTGATGGGCTACGAGCGCGAGCACGGTCGCTTCAAAACTTTCCATGCCAAGGCCGTCATCCTCGCCACCGGCGGTGTCGGCAAAGCCTACAAGATCACCAGCAACAGTTGGGAAGGCACCGGCGACGGGCATTCACTGGCCTATCACGCCGGGGCCGAACTGGTGGACATGGAATTCATCCAGTTCCATCCGACGGGCATGGTCTGGCCGCCGAGCGTTCGTGGCATTCTGGTGACCGAAGGCGTGCGCGGCGAAGGGGGCGTCCTGCGCAACAAAGAGGGCCGCCGATTCATGTTCGATGACATTCCCGCCAACTACAAAGATCAGACGGCGGACAATGAAGAAGAAGGCTGGCGTTACACCCAGGGGGACAAATCCGCCCGCCGGCCGCCGGAGCTTTTGACGCGCGATCACGTGGCCCGGTGCATCATGCGGGAAGTCAAAGCCGGCCGCGGCAGCCCGCATGGTGGAGTGTTCCTCGACATCTCGTGGATCAAGGAGAAGATTTCCAATTCCGCCGAGCACATCCGCAAAAAGCTCCCGAGTATGTACCACCAGTTCAAGCAATTGGCCGACATCGACATCACCGCCGTTCCGATGGAAATCGGACCGACCACGCACTACATCATGGGCGGCGTGCGTGTGGACAGCGATACGCAGATGTCGACGGTGCCGGGTTTGTTTGCCGCCGGTGAATGTGCTGCCGGGATCAACGGGGCCAACCGTCTCGGTGGTAATTCTCTTTCGGATTTACTGGTATTCGGCAAGCTTGCCGGTGAATATGCCGCAAAATATGCGAAAGAAAATTCCGCGGGCCGGATTGACCAGGGGCAAATCAATGAAATCGCCGCCGAGGCCCTCGCTCCATTTGAACGGGCCGGCCTGGGAGCGGGGGGCAACGGACCATTTCAGGTGCAGCAGGATTTGCAGCAACTGATGCAGGACAATGTCGGCATCGTCCGTAATGAATCGGAAATGGCGGCGGCCCTCGATGGCCTGCAAAAACTCTGGGTCCGCGCCAAGGCGGTGGGCTGCACCGGCAACCGTGACTACAACCCCGGCTGGCACACGGCACTGGATCTGAAAAATCTCTTGACCGTTTCCGAGGCGATCACCCGCTCTGCCCTGGAACGCAAAGAATCCCGCGGCGGCCATTTCCGTGACGATTTTCCCGAAAAGGTTGCCGATTGCGCCAAGTTCAACATAGTGACCTTCCGCGGGCCCGACGGCCAGATGCGTATAAGACGGGAGCCCGTCAAAGAGATGCCCGCGGAGCTTCAAGCTGTGATTGAGGAGATGAAATAATGGCCAAGGCCACCTTCAGCATTTGGCGAGGCGACGCAAAAACCGGCAAGACGGTGGATTACGCCGCCGATGTTTCCGAAGGCATGGTCGTGCTCGACGCCGTGCATCAGATTCAGGCGACGCAAGCCAACGACATGGCCTGCCGCTGGAACTGCAAGGCGGGCAAGTGTGGCTCCTGCTCGGCCGAAATCAACGGCAAACCCCGGCTCATGTGCATGACGCGCCTGAGCGAGTTGGATTTGAATAAGCCGGTCACGGTCGAGCCGATGCGCGCTTTTCCGCTGATTCGTGATTTGGTGACGGACGTGTCGTGGAATTTTCGGGTGAAAAAGGGAATCAAGAAATTCAAACCGCGAAAGCCCGATGCTCCGGATGGCACCTGGCGCATGGCCCAGGAAGATATCGACCGGGTCCAGGAATTTCGCAAGTGCATTGAATGTTTTCTCTGCCAGGATGTCTGTCACGTTTTGCGCGATCATCAGAAGCAAGATGAATTCATCGGTCCGCGTTTCTTTGTCTACACTGCCGCATTGGAAATGCATCCGCTGGATACCGAAGACCGGCTGCCGGAGCTGAAGAAAACACAGGGCATCGGCTACTGCAACATCACCAAGTGCTGTACCAAGGTCTGCCCCGAGCATATTCATATCACGGACAACGCCATTATTCCGCTGAAGGAACGAGTGGTGGATCGCTACTATGATCCGGTGAAGAAGCTGCTGCGCATGTTCAGCCCGTCGAAAGAGGGGTGAATGGTGCGTTGCATTTAAGCACCTTCAGCGACCGTTTTTCCGCTGCACTAGACGGCTAGCAAATGGGCCACGGCATTGAATTCTCAGCCGTTGGCCTAAGGACGCGAACGTGCCAAACGACGCCTTGGAACTGACCATTCATGAACATGCAAAGGACGGCAATATTGACGGCGTCCGATCAGAACTAGCCAAGGGTGTCGATGTCGATGGGCGGGACCCCGCTACTGGCCAGACTCCCCTCATGATTGCGCTGCAAAGTCGAGCCGCCAATGCCGAGCTTGTGAAACTGCTGATCGAAAAGGGCGCGGATGTGAACTCCATTAAGTCGCCGCGGCCAGACGACGGAGAAAGCGGAAAAACCGTCTTGAGTTTTGCGGCTCAAAGCGGAAACCTGGAAAAGATCAAGTTGGTTCTCGATGCGGGGGCAGACATCCGCTACCAACTCCCTCACGGCTATAACGTGCTGATCGACGTGATGTTCTATTGCGGCGTTGCGCGTGATCCTCACCTGGTGCCGATCGTTCGGTATCTCATCAGTCGTGGGGCGGAGCTTAATTTGGTAAGCGATTACAGCGAGTCCGCCCTTAGTGTTTCCTCAAACATGGGCCGATTCGATGCCGTTCGGATGCTGCTTGATGCCGGCGCGAATCCGAGTCCGTTGCAATGGATTCCATTGATGCGAGCCGTTGCCTTGGGATCGGTCGATGATGTAAAGGCCGAACTTCAAAAACAGCCTGATCTGGCCGCGAAAGATTTTTGGTCGAGGACGGCGTGGCTTATAAGTTTGCAGGTTGGCGACGTGGCCAAGGCCAAGTTGCTGCTCGCTGCTGGAGCCAACCGCCTTGACCGCGGCCGTTGCGGCAAGACGCCGCTGATGTATCCGATCATCAATGGCCACACCGAAATGCTGCAATGGCTGCTTTCCGAGGGGTTCAATCCCAACGATGTGGACGAATTCGGCGGCACGCCCTTGATGGAGGCCGTCGAGAACGGTGCGATCGAGAGCGCTAAAATATTGATCGAACACGGTGCGGATATCCATCAAGAACGACATTCCCAAGCGGCCATAAAATTGGCGAATGACATCGCCACGGTTCGGCTGCTGGTCAGTCACGGGGCCGATCTCGGTGATGTGAACGACGAGGCGCGCGCATCCCTCACGCGTGTTCCGCATGACGGACGAATTCTTGTTACACGTGACGATTATCTGGCCGCAAAGTATCGGCGCTTTGGAAAGAGCAATCCCGAGAAAATGAATATCCCATTTTGGATGGCCATGATTAAAAGCGGTGCCGATGCTTACGAGGCTCGCAGTAAATTCGACGACGTGAATCTCTTAGATGAGCCGGTGTGGTGCTTTAAGCGGTTCGGAAGGTCCATTACCGAACTACCCGATGGCAGGATCGTTGAAATTGCCGGTGAACATGAGGATTACTACGACCCCGATTTTTGCATCTACAACGACGTGGTTGTTCATCATGGCGATGGGACCTTCGATATTTATGGGTATCCAAAAGAGTGTTTCCCGCCTACGGATTTCCACACGGCGACGCTCATCGGGCCTTTTATCTATTTAATTGGAAACCTCGGTTACCAAGACGAAAGGACTTATGGCCAGACGCAGGTTTTTCAGCTAAACATCGCCACGTTGGAGATGGAAAAGGTGAAGACCTCCGGAGAGAAGCCCGGCTGGATCAGCGATCACAAAGCGAGTCACCTGGGCGACGGCAAGATCCACATCTCCGGGGGAAAAATTTGCACGCGCGTTAACGGGAAGGAACAATACAGCGACAACCCAGGTGAGTTCGTGCTGGATTTGAGCACCTTGAGGTGGACTCGAGTGGTGGCGACCCGGTAACTGCGCCGTTCAGTTCCGCTACCGAATAGTTGCATTTTGTTCAAACAGGTGAACCGTGGCGAAGCGATTTATCGATCTCTCGGAACAGGACATTCTTGCCCTGGCGATCACTTCGGAAGAAGAAGATGCCCGAATTTATGGGGATGTGGCGACAGCCCAGCGCTCGGATTATCCGGCGACGGCGACTATTTTCGAGGGGATGCAGGCAGAAGAGTCGGAGCACCGCCGGCGGCTGAGCGAGATTTATCGGCGTCGATTTGGCGAGCACATTCCGCTCATTCGGCGGCAGGACGTGAAGGGCTTCGTGCGCCGGCGACCGATCTGGCAGGTGCGCCCGCTGGGAATCAAAGCTGTCCGTGGGATGGTTGACAGCATGGAGCTGGAGACGCGCCGTTTTTATGAGCGGGCTGCCCAGCGGGTGACCGATGCTTCGACGCGCGAGCTGCTGATCGATCTGGCCGAAGCGGAGCGGGGGCACTCGGAGCTTGCCGAGTCGTTGGAGCGTGAGCATCTCACAGCCGATGCCCGGCATTCCGAAGATGAATCCGCACGGCGTTTGTTTGTTCTTCAGGTAGTGCAGCCGGGTCTGGCCGGATTGATGGATGGATCGGTTTCGACCTTGGCCCCGCTGTTTGCCGCAGCGTTTGCCACGCACAGTTCATCAGACGCTTTCCGAGTGGGCTTGGCCGCCAGTGTTGGAGCGGGAATTTCCATGGCCTTTGCCGAGGCACTGAGTGACGATGGCAGCATGACCGGCCGCGGCAAGCCGCTGCTGCGGGGAATCGTCTGCGGACTCATGACCACCGCGGGCGGCATCGGCCACACCATGCCGTACCTCATCCCCGGATTCAATACCGCCACTACCGTCGCTGCCTGTGTCGTGCTCGTGGAATTGGTGGTGATCAGCTACATCCGCAACCGCTACATGGATACGCCGTTCCTGGCGGCATCTTTCCAAGTCATCGTCGGCGGCGCGCTCGTTTTCCTGGCTGGCATTTTGATCGGCAAGTCGTAGCGGCGTAGATGGTCCGACCGGCTTGTTTGAATTATCACAGGGGCATAAAACACCGGCTCGAATTTCCGGTACATAGCAACGGGCTGGACCACGCATCCCCATACATTTGGCCGAGGAGCCGCTTCATGAATTCAAATGAGACAACCGGGATTTCCCGCCGAGAGTTGAACAAACGTGTCGTCCAGGCGGCGACGGTGTCCGCCTTGGCCGGGCTGGCGGTTCCGTCCGTCTACGCAGCGGGCGAGTCGACGATTCAGATCGCGCTGGTCGGCTGCGGCGGGCGCGGCAGCGGGGCGGCGGGAGATGCGCTTCGTGCCAAAGGGGTCCAGGCCAAGTTCATTGCCATGGCCGACGTATTTCAGGATCGTATGGACAGCTCCTTTGCCGGCCTGATGGGCCAGCACGAAATCGCGCACAAAATTGATATTCCCAATGACCGTAAATTCATCGGCTTCGACGCATATAAAAAAGCCATGGACTGCCTGAAGCCGGGTGATGTTGTGATCTTCGCCACACCGCTGGCGTTTCGCTGGGTGCATTTCACCTATGCGATCGAAAAGGGACTCAACGTCTTTATGGAAAAGCCGCTCTCCGCCGATGGCGCCGCCAGCCGGCGCATGCTCAAGCTGGCCGAGCAAGCCACGGCCAAGAATCTAAAAGTCGGCGTCGGCCTCATGTCCCGCCATGCCCGGCCGCTTCAGGAATTGCAAAAGCGCATCACCGACGGCGCGGTCGGCGACATCATTCTCATGCGCGGTTACCGAATGTCCGGCCCGGTTGCTTCATTTCAATCGACGCCCAAGCCCGCCGGCATGACCGATCTGGAATATCAGATTCGCCGCTTTCACAGTTTTTTATGGGCCAGTGGCGGCGCCTTCAACGATTACTTCATTCACATCATCGACCACTTGTGCTGGATGAAAAACGCCTGGCCCATCAAGGCATTCGCGGTGGGCGGCCGCCACTACAAGTACGACCATGATGGCAAGCCGTTTGTCGATCAAAATTTCGATTCCTACGGTGTTGAATACACCTTCGCCGACGGCACGAAGCTGATGTTCGACGGCCGCTGCATGGACGGAGCTGCAACCCAATATTACAGCTTCATTCATGGTACCAAGGGGTGTGCGGTCGCCTCCAAAAGCGGCGACTGCGGATCGCCTTCGAGTATTTACAAAGGGACCGCAGAGGTGGCCGCCAACAAACTCTGGCAGTCCGAAACATTCGATGGATATCAGCCTTACCACAACGAGTGGGACGATTTGATGAACGCCATCGTCAACGACAAACCATACAACGAAGTGAAACGCGGCGTCGAAGCCAGCCTGGTTGGCAGCATGGGCCGCATGGCCGCCCACACCGGCCAGGTCATCACCTTCGATCAGATGCTCAATTCCGATCACGAGTTCGCCCCCGGCATCGACAAGATTACCGCCGATTCGCCCGGCCCCTTGCCCTCCGACGCCAAGGGCATGTACCCCCGTCCCGAACCTGGGCGCAAGACAAGGGAGTATTGATTTGGAAGGCGACGAGGCCGTTTAGTACGTTTGTCGCTCGGCCATACCGAAGCATCCGAATTGCTTCATGACTCGGCGGGCCGGCCTCCTTAACGGCTACGCTTCTGCTCTTTCGCAAGCCACTTTCCTCAGATACGCTCGCGAGAGATGGCAGACAAGAAAAAGCTCACGATAAAGCAATTGCTTGCCGAGCTGAAGGCATTTGCCGTTCAGCTCGCCAACGGCGCAAGCAGTCAAGAGGCGACGAGCCCTTTCGTGCCATCGCACGCGTTTTCCATTAAGGAGTACGGATGGCTTGCCCTCTCGGGAGAGGAGGGGGAGCGGTACTCTGGAATCATTGCCGGGCTGTTGGCGCATCTGGACGAGGCGATGAGCGAAAGCTCGGTTGCGAAACTCGTGCAGACAGCGATCCTCAAGACGCTTGACCTGAATAAGGAACACCAATCTGAATCGGCCAGCTTGCGCGCCGACCAAGCTATAAGCGAGGTGCAGCTCGCGCTGTCATCACCGCATTTGAAGTGGGTGAGCTGTATACCAATACTTGGGATCACGCCTCCAAAGAGAGCATGGGTCATAAACAATGTTTCGTTAATCAATATCACCCGCAATAAGGGCAAATCGCTCCTGCGCGCTGCGGATCGCATTACTGACTCAACTGTCGCCACGAATGACGATAAATCACGTTCGAAGGCGGAGAATCGAAAGCACCTGATAGAAGAGCACCCCGGGCAAGCGTTTGCGCTTGTTACTACTTTGGCGCTCGACGCGGAGGCAGCGTGGTCCAGTGCCAAGCGAAGGCTGCGCTTCACTCTCGATTGCCTTAATCTCGCAGTGGATTTCTTACACGGTAGTAACCATTTCTGCGAACTCTCAATCGAAGAACCCCGGCGACGCCACTATGCTTCTGGGCTGACGATGAACGTAACGGATCACGCTCAACGGCACAGCGCTACCGGCCGGTACATACACTATCACTACGGCGGCGGCGACATTAAGCGGCAGCGGCGCGACTGCCTCCCCCAATTTCTCCGGCTCGGCTTCGATCACTGCAACCGGCAGCACGGTCAACCTCGCGCCGGGAACTGGGTCGGTCACCGTTGGCGGCAGTCCTTTGAACATCAACAGCGGCGCCACGCTCGACGGCTATTCGGGCACGGTAGGTGTTTCGGCTAATGGCGATGGCACCGATACCGTTTCGCTCAGTGGCAATGCGGCGAATGTTCGGAGCGTTTCGGCGACACCCAATCCACTCACGACGAATCAAAACACGCCGGTGACGTTCGCCACGAACGTCAACACGAGCTTGGCGGACACGTACAACCTCACCGCCAACCGCACCAGCCCGACGTGGCAGCGTAGGAAGTTGTTCAGCCCACCGCAGGCGCTGCGGCAAGTTCAGGCGGCGGGTATTAAAACAGCGGCACGTAAGATGCGAGGCCGTTGGGCTGCTTGAATTGCAGCACACGCCCCTCGGGCTTGGTTTCAATCTTGCACGATTTCGCCAGCTCCGCCGTCTGCTCTGGTGTGACTTCCACAAAAAAGATGACGATGCGGTGCGCCACCTCCTCGCCCGCTTTGAACTGGCGCGCGTGATCGGAGAACGATCCATAGAGAATATCCGAACAAACCGAAATGCCTGGCGAATACCCCGAGGCTTGCGCATAGCTCATGCCCGATCCGCCAACCATGACAACGCCCAATCGGCCATCCACATTGGCCCACGATCCCGAAAGCGCAACTGCCTTGCGGGGATGTGCCCGCTCAAATGTTGTCTGGCCATCCTGATTGGTAACGACTCGTATTCCTCCGGTGATCTCATCATTTTCAATTCCCACCGGCACGCCGCGCTCCGATTGCACCGTCACATCCGCAGCAGCCGCGACCCGGTCCTCATACACTACGGTTTGGCTTCCCAGCGAAGACACTCTTAAAGTTTGCTTCAATCGCCCGCCATTGAGCAGCACAGTTCCGCTAGTTTCAAACGCGAGGCCGAGGGAGGCAAGCTCGTGGTCCGGCGTTATTTGCCGTGAATGGTCCACAACCTTCATCTTCACATCCCCCTTCGGTGAAAGATCAAACGAGCCAATCAATCCAGTGGGTATCGGCGTGGAAAAATCAGGATTGTCTTCATGCCCATCGCCAAGCGGAATAATCAGCCCCATGATTTTATTTTTCCACGAAAACGAGACGAACTTTTTATCCGTCCGCTGGGCGATGAAATCCACATACGGATAATCGTGCATACCCTGCTCCTGATCGATGGCCTCTTTTTCGGTTAAAGGCTTTGCGGATGGGCCAAAGATTCTGTGGGCCAGGAGTCCAAAGGAAAGCTGCTCCGCGTTGATCGCATGCCGGTTGACGCCGAACTTTGATCCATAAAACGCGAGGCTTCCCTTGTCCGCCTCCTGCCAGGTTCGCATCAGTTGCAGCTCGCACTGCTCCAACCTCGAGGCATACGGGTCCTGATTATGCGTCGCCAGTGCGGCGTACAAGTTGATAAACGGCAGGCCGTGCAATTCCCAATCCATTCCCTGCGGATAAGCCGACTCGCCCCATGGCAGGAGGACGGTTTGAAACATGCGCCAAGTGTCCAGCAGATGATGCGTCGCCGCCTGCGGGATTGGCTGATGGGCATAGGTGTAACAGAGTGCTGCCTGGGTTAAGAAATAGGAACTGCATCCGACGTAAGACGGATGGAAAATGTTGTGGTTTTCCAGTGTAAAATCGGGATACAAATTCGCGCCCAGGGACCAATCTTTCACCGCCCGCCCATCGACCAGATCGGTGCTGTTGCTATCTGCCGCTGTGCAGAGGGTGTTCATCATGTATTTCAGCGCCGTCTGGTGCCAAAGAGCGGCGTGCGGATTTGTGGGGAACATCAATTCGCCAAGCACCAGGCAAGGCACGGTCCAGCCGTTTTCCTCCGCTTTGGTGTCGAGCGACATGTTCGTGGGTGGGTTGCCTGTGGCTAGCAAATCGTCCTGTGCAACCACCATACGCTCAATGTCTTGCCTGAGCGCTGGGTCTAATTTATCCCAAATAAGCCACGCACCCATGGCATAAGAACCTGTCCAATAGGATGATTGCCATTGTTTGGAGCCGGGCCTGTCCATACCGCCCCATTGTTTGCCATCAGTGCATTTTTGATTGCTTGTGAAATGCGTTGCCGTGGCGTAACGAAGCGCGGCGGTGACTTTCTTCGACAGATCCTGACGTTCGCTTGCACTGAGGCCGTCGTCATATTTAAGGACGGTCGCGCAAGCCAACACCATGCTGCCGGCGATCCGGATGCCTCGCTCGTTGCTGACTCCGTTGCCCCAATAGCCAGCCGCGGGATCGAAAGATGAGGTATTCCAGTCTTCGTCCGCATGCACACATGCATCGCGCAGGGCTTGGGTGTAAATCTGGACCGTTTCTTGTTCGGAAAGCGGATGGATGTGGTAAGGGCCATCGGCTTCGGCGAAAAGGGGGAGGAGAAGCAGGCCAAAAACGCACTTGAGGTTATGAGAAAAGGCCATGGGCGGGGTGTCCACGAAGGAAAGTTTTTTCGTTCACTATGAAAGTCATTGCTTTCGCGGGCGCAATGCGGCATTCAGTTTCTCGATCGTCCTATCGACGAGCTTCAGCCAAGCGTCACGATCGCGGAGCAATAGCGGCAGAGTAGTGTCCGCGCTCACGTCTTTGTAATCCAAGTCGTTCCACTCATTGCCAGCCTTGGACTTAAAGTGCCTGATCCGGGATTTCCCATATGAAACTCCGACGACGAACGTTGTCTGCGATTTTGCCTAGCATACCGAAGCTTGAAGCGCGGAACAACGACTTTCTTAGTTCCGCATCTTTCACCGGGATGACACAGACGACGTATTGCGAATTATTTCCTTCACACCATCCCTTGAGCCGTTCGGAGACGAAAACGTTTTTAATGATGCCTGGAGCGCTGTTGTAATTGATCCTGGCTTGGCTCAACGATTTGGGTCGTTAAGAAGCCCGCCAAAAGCCGTATTTGATAAACGAACGCATTTTGCAGGCACGGTTGAATTTCACGAATGCCTGCGGTTGCCCCTGCCTACTCCCCTTAACTTTTGGGTGAAGAACGAGGGAGAATGATCCTTGTCTAGGGGTTTCGCGACATCCTGTTTGCTCGTCAAAATAAAAACCGAAAAGAAATCAGAAGGAACGAAAACTTACCAAAAGAAAGGAAAGATATGGAAAACAACAAACCTACCGTAGCGGAGATTGAGGCTTTCAAAAACGAGTGCATGGCCCGTATCGATGAACATCCGGGAATATGACAGTGATACCGGCGATCCTGACCACCTTGAACCTTTGCGATCAGAGTTGTTTTCTCGCACCAGCATCAGTCCAAATGGTATCCCTTGCCGCTCGCAATCAAGTCTCAACGGCGTTAGCCGCCAAATAGCTTTAGGTCTCGGGATCGAAGAATTGATTTACAAGCGGCCCTGAGGGCCCAAACGAGTACGGAATGATCTATCCGGAAAATCCTCATTCAAACTGCGTCATACCAGGAGTGATTTGTATCTCATTCCTTGCTGATTGGCACAGTATTGACACAGATGACTGTGTCAATCGAATGCGTCTCCGTAATATCCGATGCTGCAAGACGTTACAGTCGTCTTCGGAATCGAACGGAGAGGGGGAGAGTCGAATTAGCTCAAATCCACAATCTCCTGCTGCATCTCTATTTACATCTTAAAGCTGGCAATTACAAGGATTTGGCACGTCTCGTTGATGTGCTGAAGCTACACGGTTTTTTACCGTCTTTTGATGCCCGCTGAGGGCAATTTGAGGGCAATCGCGCCCATAGTTCCGACAACCGTCCTCGTGACGAAAGGAGAGTCAAATGAACCAGCATCATACGCCAGTTTCCTATCGGTTTAGCGGGATCAGCCTTTTGACCCTGCTGGTTTTGTGTGCGTTGGCCCTGAGCAATATAGGGTGCGATGGGGGCGTTGGTGAGGTGGCAGTGGTAGACGGGGTTGCTACCGATGCCGCCGCCGCTGCGGCAGCGGATGTTACTGCCGAAACGGTTGCCGACGCCGTGACCGAGACGGCGATTGCGGAGTCAACAGATGTCGCCCTCGACCTCGGCGGTGATATAGTCACAGTCGAGTCATTCGGTCCCGCTTTAGAAATAGGCGATTCGGCAGAAGACATGGTTGCCGGATTGAGCTCTGCCGAACCGGACGGCACAACGATCACCGAGTTGGACAACAAGAGTTCTGGCGATCTTCAGATGGTAGCGCTGACGACGCGAAGCATTTTCCAGGCGGAAAAAGCTTTTTTGGACGTTCAACACAACAAATTGGTAATGCAAGCGATTGAGAAACGGGGTGAGGCTCCGACATGGGGCTCTTTTAAGCTCGGTGATAAAGCCGTAAGAGACTTGCAGCAGACAAAAAAGATCGAGTTTACCGGTGCGGACGGAAAGCCAGTGGTATTTGAACTCCAGCGGTGACCAGGCGTCAACCCTGCTGGAACTTTTGCCTGATCTCGCTGCTTCGTCGCCTTCGTCGTCGGTCGGGGTATGCAGCGACCCATGCCGCGGAGCGGCTACAATTGGGAGCGTCCCGACCGATGGCGGAGGCGGCTGAGATATATTCTCCACGCCACTTCAGGGCCTGAGTCAGAGGGGAGGGGTGATGTGTCTGGCCCTGGTTCGACAACAAGCGAAGCCATTGCCCAGGACAGGGATCGAACAATCGCAGATTCTGCCGAGAAATCAAGCGATTCCGCCAAAGGCGCTGCAAAAAGCGCTGCAATCGATCCGGAACTGGCCGAACTGGTATCAAATTGGACCACATTGCCAGCGATAATCAAATCGGTGATCCTAGCCGTGGCACGTGAGCACTTGGGCAAGGAGTAGGCGAAGAATCGGTTCCGAAGGTCCACAATGGCCCGGGGCGAGAACGCGCTCGCAGGGCCGGAGCAATCGTGATTTATGCGGTCAGACTGGCCAACCCTGGGTTTTGCAGGCTCAACAGGTTTTAGCAGGAATTCCGAGGTTTACGAGGATTTCTTTGACATTCTCTGACATCGTGATTCGACCTCCAGTGCGGGCACTCGGTGTCCTCAGTCTGACCCGTCGGTCGATTGCGAAATGCCCATATCTCCCGACTTGGATAAGGGGATGTCATTACTTATCATCTCTCGGGTGCCACAGAAGCCTAAAACTCCAGTGATCTTTCCAGTGGGGACAGCCGAGAAGGATGAGTGGCTCCGACATATGCGCGGCATCGCAGTTCCGCAGCGGCTAAGCGGATTTCCTCGCGATGCACGTGGCTATGTCATCACCTACTCGGCGTACTTCGATCTCAAAGGCATACCTCAGTTTTTGACCCCCGACGAACGCCGCCGCTTATTCTGCGCCGAGAACAGACTATGCCAAATGTGCGGGCAACCATTGGATAGTGAAATCGTAAGCATTGCCGGCGAGGATGTGCTGACCTCTGCGGTAAAGAAGTTTGAAGAACCCTTCATGCACGAGGAGTGTGCACACTACGCAGCGCAGGTGTGCCCATTTTTAGCGCACGCCAGATTCACAGAATATGTCAAGAAGCTTCCGACAAGGCAGGGCACAACGGTTTCTCGCGCAGATGAACCCCGCGAACGACCAGAAAAGATGATTTTCTACGTGACAGACGACTATGAGTACAAGGTCGTTGAAGAGAGATCGCCCAAGACCGGACAACTGCTGCTGTGCCGCGCGGAGATTTTCGCAAATACACAGATTAGGTCCGCACCGCTTCCTCCTCGCTTCGAACCATCGAAGACCTAACATTGCCTCCACTTGAGTTTGTACGGAAGTTTCCCCCATTCGTTCATTGTCAATTCGGAGACACCAAACGAACACATCGGGCCTGCACTTGCGGGATCAATCAAGTCCGCTTTGTTGTTCCTCGTGGATCTGAACATCAATTGCCGAATCGTCGCTGCGAACCTCGTAGTAGCGCTCCGGTCTACGATAGACATTGACCATCTGATGGCCTGTCGAAAACGTGTTTTCTTCAAGGTAATTGGCATTACCGCTAATCATTTCCTCGACGGAAAAGGACTCGTATTCACTAAACGCGCCGCCCGCCCTCACAAGCTTTTCGATCTTGGCAATCTTGTGCAGATTCTCGACGCCCTCGGTTTCATTGTCTGGCATGACAATAAACAAGTAATCTCTCGCGCGACTGATCGCCACATTTAGAATGTTCTGCTTGTTCAGAAACATCCGTGAGTCGGTCGAGATCGTTGGCGGAGGATTGAGAACAGCGATGATTATGTCGCATTCATCACCTTGGAAGCCGTGAATGGTACCAACCTGAATCTGCACGAAATCAGGCTTAGTCCATGAGTCATTCAACTTGTTCAATAGATTCGCCTGGGCACGATAAGGGGCAATGACCCCGATGCGAAAGCGGTTTGCCTGATCTCCCTGTACCTGCCCGGCGAGCCAACGGACCAACTCAAAGGTGAACAGCGCCGAATAGGTTTGATACGACGTTCCGCTCTCGAGCCGCTTTGCCCGGTAGATGCTCTCGAATTTGCTGACGGGGAACTTGATGAGATTGAGAGGCCTGACGTCGAAACCGTCTAATCTCAACGGACGCTGATCGCCTGCTCCCCGATGATGTTTCAAGATGCCGTTATAGGTGAAACGGCTGAAGACTTCGCCGATGGCGGGAATGCTCCTGTATTGCGTCTCCAAATTCGTTATCGGGTAGTTGTGCGGTTCTGTAGCAGGCGCCGCGAAAGACCCTGCCTTATTGAGGCCGACCAGGGTGTAGATGTTCTCATCTTTCCATTGCTCGACGGCGACAATCGGCTCGATCTGGAAGGGATCCCCGGCGATGATGAACTTCAGAGGCTTTTGCCTGTAAAGAGGGTATATGATGCTGGCAAGCGAAATCATTGAAGCCTCGTCGAAGACGATGGCATCCCACGTCATTTGGTGAAGCTTCGTGCCATGCTCGCCGGCGAACCCGTCGTACGCGAAGCGAGCGATGGTCGTGATAGTTACGGACCGGCTCAATGTACTGATGTCAAATGACCTGTCCCGCCACACACCGGCTCTTTCGATTCGCTCGTCGGCGGAGGTTCCAAAGCGAATCAGCCAGTTCAGATAAGATGTGTCCCCGTTCATCTTCTCCATTATGCGGTTCGTCAGCACATCCGCCGCCTTGTTGGTTGGGGCCAAGACCAGCACTCTTGCCTTTTCAGCACCAATCATCCTTGGGATGAGCACCTTTTCCGCGAGGTGGGTAGTCTTGCCGGTCCCGGGCGGGCCGAACACGAACTCTATATCAGGTGTCAGGCGTCCCTTCATGTCGAAACGCTCGTCATAATTCAACTCACGCAATCGCTCCAGCAACTCGTGCAGCAGAAATGACGGGTTCTTGACCTCAATCCGCGCCTGCAACACGCCGTTCAAGTTAATGCCGCTCAAGTCGCCTGCAGTTTCTAACTTGCCGAGCAACGAAAACTCCTTGGCTGTAAGCGATTCAATGCGCAAGCTTCCGGTGCGGCCATTGCCAAAATCGAGATCGAGTCGGATGCCGGAAAGCTCCTCAATGGACTGCGGGATAAAACGACTTGGCTCCTTCAGCACAATCGTTCTCGATGATTGTTCATCCCGCTCCACCTTGCCGAAGCTGATGGAAATCGTTTTGCTGTCCGCATTCTTTTCGTTGCTTGCCATGCACTCCAGTTCCAACAGAGCAAGGAACCAGCCGTAGCTGTAGCGTGGCAGCGCATTGGCTCTGTCATGGAGCGCCTGTTCGCGCTCGATGCGGTCAAGCTCGCTGGCGTAACGATCTTTGGCACGATCAAGCTTTTTGCCGAAATCCACTGTTTTCGGTGTATAGTCGTCCGTGTCTTCGGCTTCGTCGTTAGGTTGGCCAGGCGGGCTTTCCGATTCGTTAGGCGAGCTGGAACCCTTAACGGATGGTCGACGGCGTTCAATGTCACGAATGAGCGGCGACTGGGACGCACCGGACTCGCCGTTGCCCGATTGATGCGGAGCGGCTTTCTTCCGCTTCGCCTCGTCAATCGCAGCTCGGATTTCGTCTTCCGATAATCCAGACTGCGCAAGTTCGTCGGCCAGCTTGATTTTTCTGGCGTCTTCCTCGCTCAGATGGGAGGTGTCGAGCGCCTCGTCATGAAGCTCCAGGAATCTGATGAAAGCAGTTGCTCCCGTACTGGCAGTATCATATTGATCCGAAAGTGACTGGATCGTCACTCTGTCGGCAGAGACTAATTCGGCAGAGTTGTTAAGAATCCATTTCGATGAGCGCAATACCTTACTGACACGAGTATCACAATGGTCGCCACCCTTAAGGCCCCCTCTGGGGCCGTAGCGATTTCTCCATACACGCATTGCGCCTTCGTAATGGCTCCATGAACCGACCAGCATTTTCCAGAGGGCTACAGAATGCTCCGCGTCAATCTTCGAAAGAAACTCATCCAGGCCATCGATCGTCTTATCGGCGTCAGCATCCACGATTCGTGGGCTACTTGCGACACCCAGACGCTGCAAGAATTCCATCAGACGCTCAAGGTCTTTCTGATCGACCATCCCACTGTATTCATCGAGCAACAGAAATCGAGTGTCGGGCTTGGTCTCGAACCAAAGCTTCAATTCAGGCGTTGGCAGATACAGGCACATCGCCATGTGTCGATAAACCTTTGCATCGGCTGCTGTCGTGAATCGGAGAAATTGCTTGTCTCGAATTAGATCGATGTATTCCGCGACCTCCTCGTGCTTGCACTCCTTGAAGTAACGGAAGAACTTGGAGAAATGGGAGGTAGTGTCAAGTCCTCCGGTAGTCGTGTATGCCGGCAGTATTTTGTTGTAAATGTCATCACGGAGGCTCGGCTTTTTGATGCCGAATTTCTCTACGAACTCGCGAGTAGCCTTGTTTGACAGCAATCCCTTGTTGACGGTGGTGTAACCATCTATGTCATCATCGTGCAGGAACAGGATAAGTTGCTTCTTCCCGTCAAATGCCGGGACTGCGTTGCCATCCTGGTCGAGAAAAATGGGCTTATCTTTGACGAATTGCTGATAAGAAGAGCGCTCGGAAAGGTATCCGTAGAATCTGTGCAGCCACTTCTGCGGCTGCGCGGAGATGAAATCTGAAGTGATCTTCCTCAGAACTGCTTCGGGGTCGAGACTTGACACAATCAAATTGGGGTCCTTTAACGACCACACGCGCGCATCGCCGCCATCGATGTAGTCCGCTAGCGCCCTATTGCCACTTTGCACTTCCTTCTTCCCTCGGCTCCGGAAAACCCAGCACGCATTGACTGTGCCGGTCAGCTGCTCCAGTTGCTCATCGGCGAACAGCTCAGCTAGTTCGGTATCGGACGCCCAATAGGAACATCGCTTCTCAGAGCACGTTCCGTTCGCGGCCGGTAGAAGAGCATCGGTTTGGAGCTTTCTCTTGAAGGCGGTGTAGAATGGCTTGAATGAAATCTTACTCCGGTCCCCCACATCACTGAATATCGCCTCGTCATAAGGGATGACCTCCAGGAAGTCATCGTCGATCAGTCCTTCATCCCGGAGAACCGGAAGGGTATCTGCCGCGAGCTGCGCCAACTGCTGAATCAAATCCTGGTTATGTTTTTCTCCGGCTTTGATGCCTTCGCGGCTATCCGTCAGCAGAAACGGCGCATGAATGATGAAATTTAGGTTTGTCGCTTCTTTTGTCGGAAAGAAACAGAATGCAGGGCGGTCTATTGGCACCAGCTTTCCGTCCTTTGCCAGGGCATATCCGATGTAGTTCGGCAACCGGTTGCCCCCTTCCCTCGCGAAGACCAGAAAGCGATGGGTGGTCTTTTCGCCACTCAAGTCCAGTGTGAGCACGACCCGCTGAACCGCCATGTCTCCTCGTATACGAGAGTCCTTGACTATCTTTGTGTATCTCCCACTGATGCCGTTGCCCTCGAATACCACGGACTGCAAATGCGAAAGAAACAAGGTGGGGAGATCAAGCGCCTTCAACTTCTCCAGAACATCCTCGAAGCTCTTCTCGGCCGTCCTGACCTTGTGGTCGAACGGGAACCAGAAAACAGTTTCCGGAACCTCTCGCCAGCTAAGATCTTCGTCAAGTAGGTGCGGCACGATGAAGCGTTCAATCCTGAACTGGATGCTCGGGTCGTAAATGTGCGGCGTTTGCGTGTACTGAAAAACTGCCTTGAACCCGACGCCGAACTTACCGATGGAAGCCTTGGTCTTATTTGAATTAGCGATGGATGTAATGGAGTTGATGTGCCCCAAAGCACCATTGTTTGAGTCTGCATCTTCAATGTACGGGTTGGATACTGTGAATCGGATGGAGCCGTTATGGATGAAGAAAAGGCCGTCCTTATCGAGACGAAAGCGGGCTGACGTTGCCTTGACATCATCCGCGTTTTGCAGCAATTCATAGATAAAATGCGCTTGGTCCGAATACTTGTCCACGACGCTGCGCTGAACGCCGCGCATGGAGGGTTTTTCGAGTGTGCGCGCACTGTCGGAACGATCTTTTGTCAGAGCATCAAACCAGTGCTTTTCTTGTTCGGTCATGATGCGGCCTCGTCACAGTTAGCCAACGAGGAAAATCGATCGTTCGTCAAGACGCAATGCGATCGCGGATAATGCCTTCGATTCGCGTGCTGTCAAACCCGCCTTTTTCGTCAGTCTCGATCAGCTTTGAAAAAAAACCATGGGTTTGATACCAGCTCCGGCGCCGATCAACGCTCGCGTCGTAATCCGGGTCACCAAGTTTTCCCCAATGTTCCCAATAAAGAACGTCCGGCCCATCAGCAGTCTCAATGGGTATGGTGAAATCTGGTCGTCGAGGGCTGCCGTCGGGTGCGACGAGGAGTTCCTCATAATGATAGGGAATCTTGTGAAGGGCCAACAGATTTGCGATCAGCGCTTCCGATTTTGATGCAACAAGTTCTCCTCTAAGAGTGCGCACGATTCGTTTATCTGGCCGATAGTCGTCCAAATCTGGCGGCGCCTGCTGAACCTTGTACAAGCATGTGTTTCGTCGCAAATACTCCGACGATCCACGCCATAATGCCGCGAAAAGCGGCTTTACATCTCCGGGTGTACCTTGGACGAGAAGATAAAGGCGACGCGTAAATCTCGTGAGCGCTGCATATAAAAGCTCACGCGAAATCATTCTCTGGCGTTGTTCGGCGGGCAAGACGACAATAACTCCGCCGAAGTCTGATCCTTGGGATTTGTGAACGGTCATTGCATAGCCCAAATCGAGTTTTTCTTCAGCCCACTTGCCAGACACCGTGACCGCTATTTTTGGATTTGTCTCGAATCGAACTCTTCCGATCTTCTCGCCGTTGAACCTTTCCACTTTCATCATTCGGCCAAGTTCTCCGTTAGCAACGTATAGGTCGATATTCTTTGAACCATCCCACGCAACTTTTGACTTTGCCGATAAGCGTAACGAAAGATGGCGTGCCATAAGAGTTGCCCTCACTTGTGCTTGAACCGGCCGCGCACATGCTTGGTTCGGTCAGTGCCTCAGTATAATCGATTGCTTATCGTGCGATCGCAACTGGCTCGAATCAGTTTGGCAACAGCCAGGACAACGGGACGGTCGGTTGTCACTGTCGGCATCGTCGCCAAGATCAGCTCCGCCAGCTCCGACACGCGCCGCCGGACCATCGGCTTGGCAAGGCCAGCCTCATCCGCCAACTGCTCAAAATGCTTTACGGAGATCTTTGCAGACAAATATTCGCCGCCGATCTTCATCGCCATCTTCGGCGAAAGTTCCGGGTAATAGCTGGTGCTGAGCAGGTCGTAGAGCGGCGCAAGCTGGGTCTGCCCGCCACTGTACAGGAATGAGAAGTTCTTCCCGTGTGCGTCGTGGTTGCCGATCAGGAAATTGAAAATCACCGCATCGAGCAGGGCTTGCAGGTCGAGGACCGGAGCCGAAGACGCATCGCGCACGAGCGCAAAGCACTGCTTGAGCGACGGTCCGCCCTCGGCTTGATATTTGTTTTCCGGAACGATGCCAAGCGCCTGGCAATAGTCCTCCTGATGCTCGCGCTTCAAGGTTTGAGGGACACCTGGAGCGACCGCTGACGTGGTCCGGTCATACCGCTCGACAAGCAAGTAGTCGATGCCTTCAACCTGGCCGGTCTCCGCGTGGGCCGCGTTCATGCCGATCGCGCGGGCCAGCTTCATACAAAGGGCTTCGTTGAAGACCACCCCTTCAAACCGTTCGATGGCTGGTTTGAGGATGTGGGTGCTGGGTGCTCCGGCAAGCGGGATGGAGATTTTTTTTCTCGAAACATGCACCGCGATCTTATCCTGTGCCCCGGCCAGGGAAAGCCGGACGCCTTCATCTCCCGCCATGAGCGGCCGGCTGGGCAATGCCTTGAGAATCTCGGCCAGTTGCTTGTCCGTGAGAGCGCGATAGCTGTCTTCGTGTTTGGGCAGTTCCATGCCCGCCGGCATGAACGTCACCGCACCGGCACATTCACCACCGATCTTCTCCAGCATCGCGTAATCGTTTCTTGCGCTGATGCCAAGATTCTTCGCGACAATCTCGCGTTTGCCTTCCTCGGGCAGAACGCCGGCGAAAAATCCCCGGCATTCGTTTTTAGTGAAATGTTTCTTGGTGAGCGGCAAAGAGTGTGACAGAGCGATTGCCGCCGGGTCATTCAGCCAGGTTTCGGCGTAATCAAACGTGATCTGCCCGTGCGCATCCTGGACGAGGTTGCCAACCAAATGCCGGTGCAGATAAACATCGAGTTTGCGTTTCATGGCCTAGCCCTTTCCCGATCCGCCCACGCCAGTGGGCAAGGTCACTTGCACCGTGATCCCCAGCGTATGCAGGACGGTCAGAACCTTGCCGATCTGGCAAGTGGCCTTGCCCTGCTCCAACTCGATAATAAACCGCAGCCCGGTGCCGGAGGTCAAAGCCAGATCCTTCTGCGTCACGCCCAGGGTCTTGCGCGCCTTTTTGACGAGCTGGCCAATCTGCTCTGGAGTATATTTCATCGGGCGGCTCCTTAATGTTACCGTACGGTAATATTATCAGCCAGAAACAAGCAAATCAACCAAAAGATTCCCGATCGGGAACTATCGCCCTTCAAGTCGGGGAAACCGGGAAATAATTACCGCTCGGGAATGGCAAAATGCTCCTCCGGTCCCAAGGTGGGTCGCCTCGTCCCCTGTTCCCCGAAATCAAACTCCAGGTGCTCGTGCCGTTACGATCCGTCCGACTCGATCTCTTCCGATGCCCCCGGAAACTCGGGATCGATATCCCAATGGCAGAGGATTCCCCACGACTCGGCACCTTGGGGATTATCAATCGCTGGGTCGGCGTATATGTCGTCGTAATCGAGCGCGTTGCCTTTTGGATCTTCGGCCCATTCCAGAAAATCCCAGTGGCCCGCGTCGTTGAAAACCGACAGCTTCCAGCCATTGTCGGTAACGAAACTCACGCTTACCGACGTGCCATTGCTTACTTTTCGAATATGCACCCGGCCGGCGTCGATGTATTGAATCAGTTGCCTGAGTTGTTCTTTCACCGGCTCCATTCCCGGGCGGCACTTTCGTCGTTGGGGCTCGCCAAAGCGGGGCGTATTGTGGGTGATCCGAAGCCAATTCCATTCACCGATTACCTTCGCAAGCGGCGCGCTCCATTGACGGTCCTTGGCTAAAAGATAGCCTTCCAGCGGCAGGGAAGACTCGGACCGATCCCGCCAGAATTCTCGCGCCTTTTTGGCGATCCCTTGAGTGATCGCCAAAAACTTTTGATAACCTGCCGCATCAAGTGCAAAACCGTACTCGTTGGCGATGAAGTCGTCCCAGGTGGGAAACAGTGCCGGTCGCAAGGGAGCAAGGAGGTGGCTGGCAATCGTTGCGCCGACGCCAGCGCGATCATCCAGCGTTTTGAAAATGCCGGCCATTTCATTCAGCCGAGTCGAATCGATTTCCTCCAGATGCAAGGTGCTGGGTATTTCAGCTATGGCGGGGCGCACTCGGGCAAACGCATCCGCAACTGACGCCATTTTGTCGTCAACGAGCGATCGGATCGGATTCCAAGGTCGCCAAAACCACTCCCTGAATCGTTCGGTGAACAGCTCGGCTGGGACCAGGCCGTCCATAAATTCCTGCATCAAATCGCGCCGCTCGGGCATCAGCCACAATTCGTCAAATGCGGCCATGTAGCCGCGGCTCCAAGAAGCCTGGGATGCTTCCCGAAGATCGTCGATCAGATCGGGCGTCAAGTCTTCGATGTGAAAGACGGGCGGCACGCGCAATGGTGATGGGGCATCAACCATGCCGGCATTTTAGCCTGATTTGGCCGCTTCGTCGCCTTCGCTATCGGTCGGGGTATGCAGCGACCCCATGCCGCGAAGCGGCTAAAAATGGGAGCGTCCCGACCGATGGCGGAGGCGGCTGAGATTTCTTCACCACGCCACTTCAAAGCCTGAGTCAAAGGGAGGGGTTGCATTTGTGGCATAGCATCCCGGACAGGTCACACGGCGCTTCGCGCCGACGGCAAGGCCGAGCCGTCTATCCAGGATGCGGTTCCAACACGGAATTAAAACGGAGTCGGATGACGATGATGCTCAGGTCTACGTCTAACGCAATTAGACCATGTGGATTGTCGTTCGTGCTCCGGTCACATAGGGCTTTGGGGCACACAATAAATTATCGCGGGAGGCAGGGCATGGCGCCCGGTACGCTTCATACCGTCGGTGCGCGGGCTATTGCGTATCCACAAGATACCCGGCCCGTCCTGAACAGGCATAGCCACTCTTGTCTTTGTGCGGTTTCAGCGATGTGCCAGGAGTGGTCCGTCTAAACTTCTTCCCACAGTACGAACACTCAATAATGTAAAGCCGATAGCTGCCGCCGTGGCGGGTGGCACGCCGCGAACGACCGGCTGTTGTGGTGGTCGTCGCTGGAGCCGCGATCGGCCCGCTCCCGGAAAACTCCACCAGGAAGACTGGCTTGAATGGCCGCGTTGTGACTTCAACGCTCTCAATTCGGTCCACACGATAAGAGCGTGGCTCGCGCGAATCAACTTTGACTGCGTGAAGGATGAGATGGCCGTCGCGCGTCCGCCGAAGTGAATACGGTTCGATAACGCGCTTTGTGTTTTGATATCCCAGGGTGACGCAGAGATAGTTCGCTGCGGCGAAGCGAATGGTTTCAAGCGGCACTCCTGCGCCCCATGTCCAGACGGTCGGGGGCGGGCTCCATTGTTCTGCCGACTCTTCATCGGCTCCCAAGGGGAGGGCTGCTAGGCCAGTTATCGGACTCGTTCCGTCAAGCCAGTTGAAGAGGGCCGGCAATTCTTCCCAAAAGTGCTCAAACGGCGGAAGTGCCTGAAGCTGATGTGCCAGCATATTGGACCACTCCGCCTTGGTTTGTTCGCGGAGGTCGTCCAGCATAATTGTTACGGCGGTGGGCAGTGGAACGCCTTTCGATTCGCACTTTTCTTGTAACACAGTGCGAATGAGCTGCGGCTGAGAACGTAGATCCGAACGCCGGTAGAGGTTCACAATATCGTAGAGGTCACGTGGCCTGGAGCGTTCGCCCATTGCGCGCAGCTTCTCGGCAAAAACTTCCTCGAATGAATAGCAGCGAATAGTTCGCGGTTCAGGAAGCACATCGGGAAACGCATGGGTGATGGAACGCAATACCGTGGGCCGGACGATCCGTTCAGACGCGCTCAGGTCAAGCCGAATGCTCGCGACTTGAGGGGCGTTTCTCGGTCCCTGATAGTAAAGGCGCCCCTCGGTGTAATGACCGGATGAATGGGTTTTGAATAATGGCGGGCGCCCGCTGAAATTGATGCCCGACGCGTCGGCAATTTGTTGAAGGAGTTCTCGGAAGATCGGTTCAAGATCATCCTGGCGGATGGGGCCCCCGGGTAGAACGGTGAAATCGAGGTCTTCCGAAAACCGATACGTTTCGAGATAGCACTTCTTGAGGCTAGTTCCGCCCTTGAAAGCCCAACTGACAGAAAGTGTGGGATGCTGCCCGATGCCCCACAGCACCCAACCAAGGACGTAATCCTTTTCAACCACGTCTTCCCGAAGTCCCCATTCCCGAACCCGTTGTTCGATGGCTTGCCGGTTTATCATGAGTCGCCGCCTTTGGGCTGCACCGAGACATTAACCCGAAGGCCCCAGCGTTTGACGATACGCCCTAGAGACAAAATCGTCGGGTCAAGTTTAGCAAGACCGGCGCTGACCCGCTTACGACATTCGGCCAGAAGCGTGGGGGCGTCGATTTCGAGCGTCTCAAGCAGATAGCCCAGGCGTTTCAAAGTGGTGCGATTTCCAAGACGGTCTGCGTACTCGATGATCTTGGCGTCGTTGCGGTGCTCACTCTGAAAATAGTTTTCCAGCATTTCAGCGATGTGACGGATGCCACCCCCAATTGCAGGATCGTCGAGCAAGTCGATCAGCGTGCGGGTTGGATCGGATACCCTTACACGGGTCTGATTTCGCCAAGCGGTAGCAAGCCCAAAATGTTCGCGCTCATTCCGATGACGCAAACGAAAAGGTGTGTCTTGAATTTTCAGCGATGCGGTTCGGACAGGCGCTGCGGTCGTTACGACGACATCGCGGAAAATTTGCTCGGTTAGTTGCCAGTGTTCGGCTGCGCTCCAGCCTGCGATGTAACACGGAGCAAAACTCGTGGCTGCGACAATCCAAGGGTCTTCACGCCAAAGTTTTGGCGCAGTCGCTCCAAGAGGAATGGTCGTATAAAGGCCACTGCGGATTCGGGAGAGCCAGCCGCGCGAGGCCAGATAAGCGAGCAGTTTCCTGGCTCTCTCTACATCAAAGGTGAGTAGCTTCGCCGCTTGGTCTGGAGTAAATGGACCAGAGGCAGAGCGGGCCAATTGATCCAGGAGAGCCCGGTTTGGGGCGTCAATTCCCTTAGCTTCGCCGGTGTATTCAGAACGCATAATATCTCCTCAAATCGGATATATCGCAGTTATAATATACCTTTTTGCAGAAAAATACAACCACCAAACGGCAAGCGGGCGGAAGTCGAACAATCGCACCACGGCGCAAGCGGATTCTGTGGTCTCTCCGACCGAATTTGACGGTTGCCCGCCCAAATATGTCGTTGTGGATCGAGCGTTTTCAGGTGGTTAGGGGCTTGTCATTTCTTACAACTAAAAAGGCCCTCACCCGCCGCCGAGCGCGCCCAGGACGCTGGCGAAGGCGGCGGGTGTGTTCTCCCTGACATTGAAGATGGCGTAAAGGATGCGTCACGTGCTCTTGCTGCAGGCGATCATTTTAGCCTGATCACTTCGTCGCCTTCGTCGTCGGTCGGGGTATGCAGCGACCCATGCCGCGAAGCGGCTACAATCGGGACCGACCCGACCGATGACGGAGGCGGATTCGATGTCCTTCTCACGTTACTTCAGAGCCTGAATCAGAGGGAGGGGTGCTCCGGCAGAAAATCCGACGGCCTTTCAAGAACTTAAGAGAGCGAGGCCGCCAAATCCGGGTGATTTCCCGTGTGTTGTGCTCTGGTTTGCCGCGTTCAGTCTTGTTGCGCGCTGCTCAAGAAAGTGCTATATTTGCTGGATGTCCATGCCCCCAAGATATTTCCTGCACGAACTTGGCCCCCAAGCCCAAGAGATGTCGAGGAACTGCAACAATGCGCGTTTGGCGATGACCCTGCAATATGTCGCGCTCGGCTCCATGATTGTGATGACGGGAATCGCAGCCGCCCAGATGCTGCGGGATACGTTCGGGCCATCAGGGCAGGACCACGGCCGGTCGAGGTGACCATGCCCCCCCACCGCAGCGCTGGAACCAAACAATCAATGCGGCAATCACGGTGTGCATGTCGCAAACCATTTGCCGTTAAGCAGCCCCATTATCTCTCAAGCAAAGTGCTAATTCGGGAACGCCAAGCGTTGGCGTCTTCCTGCCGATGGTGAAAAAGCGGCATTCGGGACAGTACCCGTCTCTTTTTGAATTCGATCCTGACCCTGCCCTAGTCCCAGACAATCGTGTATCCCATGCAACTGAAGGAGATCCGCATGCAGTACAAAACCATAGCCCTGGAACTTCTGAGGGAAAGGATGGAGTTCTACCAACAACTGCGTCTGGCGCACAGGCTCCTGGCGGTGCTGGAAACCTTGGCAACGGAACTGAAGGCCAGCCACGACAGTTGGAAGCAGATGCTCGCGGAGGCGAAGCCGGGCAGCGCATCGAGCCAGATCGCGAGCGAGGCTCTGGAAATGGCCCTGAAAGAGCTAGTGGATCGTCTACCGCCGGCGGTTCCTGGGGACGAGCAGGCACCGCTCTCACTGGAAAAGGCAATGGCGTTCGTCCAAAGTCATACCTCCAACGGCTAAGGGCATCAAAGCGCGAGACCAGCCTCTTCGATGTTCAGCCCGGATACATCGCAACCGACACGCGCGCCCCGCCCGAGTCACCGCCATCAGTTAGAGAACCCGCCGCACTCACCCTCGAAACAACACATCCCAAAGTCATTTTCGCCAGCGGCGAGAACGCCAAAGCACGCGACATCATCGCGGCCATCCGCACTCTCAAGACAATCGAGAAAGAGCAGCGGCCCGCGACTGCCCAAGAAAAAGCAACCCTTGCCCGCTTCTGCGGATTCGGTCCCGTTGCCCTCTCGATCTTCCCCGATCCAGTTACCGGCAAATTCAAAAACGCCGGATGGCAGGCCCTGGGCGAGGAACTCGCCACGCTGCTGACGCCGGCGGAGTACGACAGCGCCAAGCGCACGACATTCAATGCGTTCTACACATCTCCCACCGTCATCACGGCAATCCATGCGGGCATCGCCCGTCTGGGTCTGCCCACAGATGCCACGATTCTGGAACCGGGATGCGGCACTGGCAACTTCATGAGTTACGGCCGGCCCGGAACACGTTTCATCGGGATCGAAATGGACTCGATCTCCGGCCGGATCGCCAAAGCGATTCATCCCGACCATGACATTCGCATCGAGAATTTCCGGGACACGCGGTTGCCGGAGGACCGGATCGATGCCGTCGTCGGCAACGTACCGTTTGCCGATCTGAAGCTCGATTACCAAGGACAAAAGCTCGCCCTGCACGATTATTTCTTCGCAAAGTCCATCGACGCCCTGAAGCCCGGCGGCGTGATGGCGCTGGTCACAACGCACTTCACGCTCGACAAGCAGAACGCCGCCATCCGCGAGTGCCTGGCATCCAAGGCTGATTTCGTGGGAGCGATTCGGCTTCCCTCCGATGCCTTCAAACGGGAAGGCACATCGGTGGTCACGGACATCCTGTTCCTGAGTAAGCGATCCCCCGGCGAATCGGCCAATCACGTCGACACCGATTGGCTGGGTGTTGCCCCATTGTCCATCGACGGCATGGACATCTCCGTCAATCGCTACTTCCTGAACAATCCCGAAATGGTCCTGGGCAACTGGAGCCGCAAGGACACGCTCTACGGGGAAGGTTACAGCATCACCAGTAACGGCGATCTCGCGGGTCAGCTCAAGGCTTCGATCCAACGCCTCCCTCAATTCACGCCGCGGCAGGCTTCGCCGAAGGAAAACCTGGCCATCCCGGATGAACCAAAAGAGGTTTTTGTTCCGCCGCCGCCCGAACGACATATCGCAGAGGGCAGCTTCTTCATCGGCAGCGACCGGGCGATTTATCAATCGCACAATGGGCTGGGTGTGCCGGTGGTCCATGGCGGTTCACCCTTAACGGTGTACAGCTCGCTGATGGGAAAACGTCTGGCCGCACTGATTAGCTTACGTGACCGCGCCCGACGCGTCCTGCAATCGCAGAACGAAGGCTGGCCTGAGTCGCATCGCAGCGAAGCACGCCGGGAGCTGAGCCGCGCCCATGACCTGTTTGACCTGGCCTACGGACCGATCAACAAAACGACCTTCGGAGAAACATCCGATGGCGGCGTCATCCGCCGCATGCCTAACCTCGTAAAATTCCGGGAAGACCCCGATGCCATGCTTGTCATGGCCTTGGAGGATTACGACGAAGTCACCGGGAAGGCGGCCAAAGCCGCCATCATGCTCCGGGACGTGGTGGGCAGAACTCCTCCGGTCACGCACGTTCGCAGTGCCGAGGAGGGATTGCTGGTCTCGCTCAACCAGCGCGGCACGGTGGACATGCCGTTCATTGCCACACTCTATGGCAAGACCGAACAGGAGGTGATTGCTGAACTGGGCGATCTGATCTTTCACGACCCGGAATCAAAAAACTGGCAAACCGCCGATGTGTATCTTTCCGGCAACGTCCGGGCCAAACTCGCCGCTGCCGAAGTCACCGGGCCAAGCTATTCCCGCAATACCGAAGCTCTGCGTGCGGTTCAACCCGAAGATGTTCTCCCCGGCGACATCGACGCCAACCTGGGCGCGCCGTGGATACCGGCAGATGATGTCGCAGCATTTGCGGTCGAACTGTTTCACGTCGAACCCGCTTCCGTCCGCATTGCCCACCTCAAGAAAGATGCCGTCTGGAGCATGGAGGCGGATTACGCCGCCAAAGCGTCAGTTGCCGCTACGAGCGAATACGGCACCGGGCGCGCGAATGGCACTGCGCTTCTGGAACAGGCCCTGAACATGAAGACGCCGACAATTTACGACACCATCGACCACGGCGATGGCGAAGTGCGCGTCGTCAATCAGGAAGAAACCCTGTCTGCCCGCGAAAAACAAAAGGCCATCAAGGAGAAATTCCGCGCTTGGGTATTTGCTGAACCCGACCGCACCGAACGCCTAGTGCGGATTTACAACGACACCTACAACAATCTGCGTCCCCGCCTCTTCGACGGTTCCCACCTGGATTTTCCCGGAATGAACCAAGCCCTGACGCTTCGGCCCCACCAAAGAGACGCAGTGTGGAGGGGCATGAGTTCCGGCAACACCCTGCTCGCCCATGTGGTGGGCGCAGGCAAGACCTTCACGATGGCCGCGACCGGGATGAAGATGAAGCAAGCGGGATTGATCAAGAAACCCATGTACGTCGTTCCCAATCATTTACTGGAGCAGTTTTCCCGCGAATTCATGCAGCTATACCCCAACGCCAAGCTGCTGGTGGCCGCCAAGGAGGATTTGACCCGTGACCGGCGCAAATTACTGACAGCCAAAATCGCCAGCGGCGAATGGGATGGCATTGTCGTGACCCACAGCAGCTTTGAGCGGATCGGGATGTCCCAGGAGTATCAGAAGAATTTCCTGCTGGAGCAGATCGCCGAGTACGAAGAACTGCTCATCGAACATGCCGCCGACCAAGGCACCAACCGCAATCTCATCAAGGCTATTGAGAAGCAGAAGGCGGCCAGAGTCGAGCGCTTGAAGGATCTTCTCGCGGAAGAGAAGAAAGATGACGGGCTGGTGTTCGATGAGCTCGGGGTCGATCACGTTTTCATCGACGAGGCCCATTATTTCAAGAACCTGGAGACGCCCACCAAGATGGATCGTGTGGCCGGCATCCAGACGGGAGGCTCAGAGCGGGCCTTCGACGTGTATATGAAAGCCCGTTACTTGGGTGAGCAACACGCCGGCCATGGCGTCACATTCGCCACGGGCACACCCATCAGCAACACGATGGTCGAAATGTTCACCATGCAGCGGTTTCTCGACCCGGAGGGCCTACGAAGCCGGGGACTAGAGCATTTCGACGCCTGGGCGGCCACGTTCGGCGAAGTGGTGGACACCATGGAAATCACACCGGACGGTGCGGGGCTGCGACCGCGCAGCCGGTTCGCCCGATTCACCAATCTGCCGGAACTCCAGCAGATGTTCCGGGCATTTACCGATGTGCAGACCGCTGAAATGCTCAACCTTCCCAAGCCAGTGATGGAAACAGGCAAACCGATCGTCGTCGCCTGTCCGATGTCGGATGAACAGCGTGCCCTCCAGCAGGAACTGGTTGAGCGCTACGAGCGCATCCGCTCGCAGAAGGTGGACCCACGGGAGGACAACGCCCTGGCCATCACGACCGATGGTCGCAAGCTGGCTACTGATGCGCGGATGCTTTCGGCGACGGCACCGGATTTCCCCGGCTCAAAGGTCAACTGCCTTGTCGAAAACGTCGCGGCCATCTGGGGCCGGACGACATCCACACGCGGGACGCAGATGATCTTTTGCGACATGGGCGTCAGTCCGACGCCCTGGGGTTACTCACCTTACGAGGAAATCATCCGAAAGCTGGTCAGTCACGGCATACCCCGCGAACAGATCGCCGCGATGGGCGATGCTGAATCGGACGCCAAGAAACAAGCCCTCTTTGAGAAGGTGAGGAATGGCTCGGTGCGCGTGCTGATCGGCAGCACGCAGAAAATGGGCACCGGCACCAACGTCCAGAAACGCCTCGTGGCCCTACACCACCTCGATGCCCCGTGGAAACCAGCGGAAGTCGAACAACGCGACGGCCGCATCCTCAGGCAGGGGAACGAAAACGAAAGCGTGTCGATTTATCGTTACGTCACCGAAGGTTCATTCGACGCCTATATGTGGCAAGCTCTGGAAACGAAGGCGAGGTTTATTTCGCAGGTCATCACCGGCGACAACGCCGCCCGCCGTGCCGAAGACATCGGCGGCCAGGAACTCTCGTATGCTGAAGTCAAAGCAATTGCATCGGGGAATCCGGCGGTATTGACCCTCGCCGAAGCCGAAGCCGGGCTTCAACGCCTCGCTGTGCTCAAGAAAAACCATCTCGACGAACAATTCGTCGCCCGGCGCAGAGTACGCAACTTGCCCGAGAGCATCGCCGGTATGTCGGAGGATTTGACCAACTTATCGTCGGATGAGGCCACCGCAAAAACTCACGCCACCGACGCAATTGCCATTGATGGGCGGACGTATCCGCGTGAAGACATCCCCAACATTCTTGGCGGCAAGCTCGACGGCTTGCCAAGGCACGTCCTGGAGACGGCCCGAGTCCCGTTGGGCACCTTCTGCGGGCTGACTTTCGGGATGATCCTTCGTCCGCAATTCCCACCCGATGTCTACCTCGAAGGCAAAGCCATCCGCCAATCGATGTTTGCGCGACAGTTTCCGGGGCCGCGCGCCGTCCTGAACGAATTGGAACGGATCGCCAATTCATACGGCCCGGCATGTGACCACGTCCGGCAGAACCTCGCCATCGCCGAAGGCCAGCTTCGTGATTATCAGGCGAGGCTCGGCAAGCCGTTTATTCATGAAGATTATCTGTCCGAAATGACGGGTTTACGCGACCAGCTCAAGTCCGGCCTTTCCAGTGCCCCCAATACGGAAGGAGAAGAAGGGCCGAGCGTTCCCGAACTGGCTGCTCGCATCAAAACGGTCAAAGCTGCACATAAGGTCGATGCCACGCCAGAGCGTGTTCGGCAGAAGCACTCGTCCGCCGAAGAACCCATCACTGCGCGAATCCGCCGGCGCACGGAATTGCTTCCCATCCCCGATCAGCCAACTGAACCGGACGCCCGCATCCGAAAAACACGGGCGTCCGAGCCGCCCGAATGCACAGCACCGGCCACGCCAGGAGACCTCGCATCTGGGTTTGATGCTGACCGCATCGGCATCTCCGGAGAGGGCTCGATGGGGTCCAATTCAACTTTTCAGGAGCGTGCAGAGCGACGCATAAACCAAGTTGATGTTGGTTCATCAGGACATGGCAGAATGCGATGATAAATGAAAGGCAAATCCCAAAGGTGTCGGGCGAGGCTTGGCGCTGACGCGATTTAGAGCAGTCTATCCAAGAGCTGATTCAAAACGAGACACCGACATGCTGATGCCGAGTTTGGCAGTAGCAAATTCTTCCACCGATGCCGCATTCTCTGCTGAATGCAGTGTCAGTCGAGCGCAGCAAAAAAAGAATTGTGTGGTCAGGGCCTGCGGCGACGCCGATAGATTCTAACTTTGGGTGGACCCAAAACCTTATGAACAGCCCAGAGAGTCAGGTCGTGTAGCAGAAGGGTTCGCAGATGCGAGCGCGGCCGACGCGATCGTGGCCACGCGAGACGAAAAACAAATCGCCATATGAAGATGAGCAAGACCGTGGCAATCAACAAATTCATCGTTGCTCCGAACTTCGACTCGGCAGCCTCATTCCTTCTTTTCGTTTAGCCCCTTCAGCAAATCAGTTGAGCCTCAACATCGGCAAATCTTAGTCGATCACCATTTTGTACTAATAACGGTCTCCTGTCGGGCAACTTGGTCCATCCCGAGCCGTTCCACCGATATGTTCCATTAGTGCCCCGCGGCTCTATCCACGTCTCCGGGCCGATTCGACGAAATATTGCATGTCGTGACGACGTTTTCATCGAGCCCCCAACCTCCACGCGCCCCACAACGGTCGCACCATCCATGAGTGAAATGGAACGACCTATCGACGAGATATGGAGATTCAAATGGGGGAAGGGCCTTCTGCACAGCGGGCAGGCTGTCTTCGAAACATCAACCACACACGGACAACCACAGTTGGGGCAACAGTACACCGACTCAAACGCACTCGCCAACTGGACCTGCCAAGTATCCGGCGCAGGTCGCTCGGCAGGATTCAGACTCAAAGCGCATCTGAAAAGTCGGGCGAGATCCGCATTGAGCACCTCAACAGGATAGCCGCCTTGATTGCCTGCAAGACGATCCGATGCTGCCGGGTCTTGCAGCCACCGTCCAGAGCACATTGCTTTCTGGAATTCCACTTCGCTTTCGTCGGCGCCAGCAGCTACGTGGCGCATCAGTGTGATTTCATGCATCAAGACGCCCAGGGAAAATCGGTCCGTGAAGATGTCAGGAACAGCAGGCCGCTTATTAGCCAGCGATTCTCGCAATTCAGGAGCGAGATAAAGGTTCTGCCCAACCATCGGCGGTCCCGGCAATCCCGGCGCGTTGAAATTATCGAGGTCGATCACGTAGAGTTCGATGACAGAACCAACGCGGTTGATGATTAGATTATCGGCATGCAGATCGCCATGTGCGATCTGGCGCTTGTGCATCACACTGAGGGCGACTGCGAGTGTGATTGCTAGTTGAAGACTTTCGACAAAATTGATTGATGGATTCACCAGAAAATCCTCTAACGACTGACCGGGGGCCAGCGGAGTGTAGTGGCCCACCATCGAACCTTTGACAATTAGATCGGTTGGCGCGCACAGCACGCGGCAAGCAGTCGCCAGATCCTGATCAATGAGAAACTTGAGTCGCTTGACGGTGTCGTTATTGGCAAAACGCGTATGAAATAATTTTAGCACACCCTTCTGGCCACTGTTCGTGTCAGTTGCCCAATAGGCTTCGCCTTGACCGCCGGCCCTGATGAGACCTTCAATGCGAATGCGGCGGCCGGAGTCTGACTTCACGATTTTTCTGTTGCCTGCCATTGCGTCCTCTCTTTCAGATCGGTGCTGGCGCTGAATAAGTCATCACTTACCGATTTGCCATCAATGGCTTCGACGGACTTCCAAAATCCCTGGGTGAGTTTGGGCGGGATTCCATCGCACATGAGCCCAAGCGTTAGATTGTCATCGCACACGTAGCCGGTGCCGTCCTTATAGGATGCGAGTTCATTAATGACTTGTTCGGCGGTGCGCTGAAGGTCGCCGTCGTTCTCGATGGCGCCGCGCAGCACGTCCTTTGCGAACCCGTCGGCAACCCTGTCGAACACCCCGTCGGTGCCGGCGACGAGAAAGTCGCCCGGTCGGCGCGGGAGCGCACCGACCACCGGTTCGCCTTCCATTATCGGGCCGAGGGAGGCTGCTAGGACGTTGGCGAAATCAGTGGCCTTCTGGGGCTTGAGAAACTGATGGACCTCGCCGGAGGTCCTGACAATGAATCCTCCGCCGTCGCCAATATATGCGTAGGTCACTTCACGCTGGTCGGCAATGATCACAATCAGCGTTGTTCGAAGACCGTCGCGGATGACTGAAATGTTCAATTTGTCGCCATCAACGGCGAGTCGGTGGGCCGCATCGACAATGGCCCGTGCCGCCACATCCTTGGCGCTGGGCCTGCACCAGCGGGGAGGGATGCCGAAAGCGCGGATTACCGATATGGCGGAATTCACGACCGCGCTGTGGGCGGCTTTTCTTCCATGTGGCACACCTCCAAGTCCATCAGCGATAATGAGGACATCACGTCCGCGAATTCGGAAACCAAGGCAATAATCCTGATTCTCCGAACGGACGTTGCCCTGCGACGTTGCCAAGCCCAACGTCCAGATTACTGAGGCAGCCTCCGGCTTGACGCGAAGGTGTCCCGAGCGCGCCGCCTGGCGAATGATCATGGCTATCTGGTCAGCGGGATTTGGAATGACCTCTATCGCTGGTCGAATGGGCCCCCGAGGAAGCGTTCTCTTAGTGAGAAGGGTCACTTCGTTCTTGCCCAGAAGTTTGGCGATCTTGCTGTTAGTGTTGACAAGTTTGGGCGCATCGGTGCTTAGACTGGTTAATGTCATTTGTTCGATGTCCTGAATGCGCCTTTCCATCAAGACTCTACCGATCGCGAACAAGACCAGCACAAGACACACGCAAAGGACCAGTTGCTCTAGGTTCCAGAAATAGTGGCGTTGGAATTGATAAAGGGAATCCTGCTGTTCGTCAGCGTGCTTGTTCAGAACGACCCGAAGCGCGTCGATTTGCCCTTCGATTTTGGCATTCTGTAGTATTGGGTTCTGACGGACTTCGCCGGGGCCGACATCAAGGGCGGGGGGAATATCCGCGAGTTGGCGTTCATTACGTTGGACGCTCTCCTTAGCCTTGACCATGTTAGCACGGGACGCTGTTTGGATAAGCACGGCTTTGAAGTCGCGAAGCGATTTCTCGACACGGGTGAGATGTGCAGCGACGTTCAAGTAGGCGTTCTGCTTGTCAACTTGGGTCGCCGCCGGGGAAGATGCGCTTCTGGCCATGCGAGTCGTCGGCTCGGCCCGCACTATCTGGGTGATGAGTAAGATCAGAATTGCGACGAGAAACGCAATAATCACGGCCCATCTCCGTGGTGTCCAAGCATGGACAGGTTTAACGGTTTGGGGCGATGTGATATCTGGGAAAGGGGGTCGCTCAGTCGTCGGAGGCCGCAATGTCGGTTGGGATACGCCGATGGAATTGAGGTATTGCCACTGCTGTTGTGTCGGGCTTTGCCGCATGTTTTTTATCCTTTCCTGATCCAACTATTGGCGGATTGTCGCCAAAGCCTGGGTTGCGTTTGCACCCGCCGCCATCGTCGCAGTCATCGTCGCGCCCACGGCGGCGAGGAACTGACGAAGTTCACGGCCGTTCGAGCACCGGTAGAAATGTTGTGGCGTGCAGGCCAGATCGCGCATCAATGCTTCATCTGCGGAATCGCCAAACGCAACCGTCACCAGGTCGGCGATGGCCTTGAGCCGATTGGCGGCGTCATGGGGGGCGGGCCCTTGGTTGTGGCCGCCGTCGGTAAAGGCGATCACCACTGGACGTAAGTACGCGGTGCCGGCTTGATCGGGCCTGCGTGCCTTGCCCAAGATTCCATTGGCGGTCTCAATGCCGGCTGTGAGGTTAGTGGTACCGCCCAACATACTCCGGCCGATTTGCAACGGGGTTACTTTGCCGTTTAGGTCCGACGCCCTCGTCAAATCGTGGACCGTAACGGCGTTCTCCGCAAAGTCGACGATGGCGATAATGAAGCCATCCTTGTTGCTGGGATTTGCCAGTTCACCAACGAGGTCGAGAGTGGCAGTGGACGCCTGTGCCGCAGGCGTCCCGCTCATAGAGCCGGACGCGTCACGCACCAAGATGACGATCTGCTTGACGTTTTTGCAGATCCAGTTCGGGCGCCGCAGGCCGCCACGGACGATGGTGTTATGGATTTGCGTGTTCATAGTGGTCTCTCCAGTCTGGCAAATGCTTTCTTTCACTGCACCGGCACGGTCATGGGTAAAGTGCTGCCGCTTGCCACGGTGGCCACGATGCTGGCCGCGAGCTGGGCGGCGATCTTCTGCAATTCAGTTGGGTCAGGACTGTTGGTGATTTGGAACATCAGGCCGCCCGCGGCCATCACCATCTCTTGCAACGTGGGGGTCGGCTCGCAGACGACATAAAGCAGCAGTCCCCTGTCCTTCACGCGCTGACCAATTTGCGCGGCGGTTGCCCCGGAACGCGCCGGTTTCGCGTCGGCCGTCACGAAGGCTAGGATCGCGCCGCGAGCACGGGAGGGGTCGGCGGTCCAGGGCACACGCGCGATGGCTTCTTCGATGGCATCCAGATGGTGCTCCGGCGCGTCGCCACCACCGCCGTAGTTGATCTTCCTAATGTCTTCAATCGCCTGCTCGGGGGTACCCGCATCGGTGTGAAGAATCACCTCTTGCCCCTCATCCCGATCGCCGTGGCTGGCAACCCAGCACTTCACGGTCCGAGCCTTCGCCTTAATCTGAGAGACTATCGTTCCGTAAGTTTGAGGGATGCCGGTGCGGAACCTATCCGAGGAACCAGTCCGGTCGATGGTGGCGTAAAGATCCACCTCGCATTGAATCTTCGGTCGAGTTGCCGGGCGCACGATGGTCGGGCCAGGTTTGCCGCCGCCGGCATTGAACTTCCAGCCGCACGTCGGGCACACGGTCGAAGTCGGGGGAACTTGAGTTTGGCAGGATGGGCAGTTAATCATGGCATGGTCTCCGGTGGAGTCATTAGTTTCCGAAATAATCAGCCGCAGAGCGACGGCGGCTATCATCGCTCTCGGTGGCGAACCAACTCAAAGGATCACAATTGCCGCACTGGTCCGTTTTTCCGACCGCTCGCAGAGCCGTTGTATGGCCTTACTGGCTCTCCAAGCTTTTTCTGACATGTTGTCTTGAATGGTTCACGCGGTGACGACGCAGGAAAGTGGGCAGACATTAAAGGAGTGGGGAAGAATCGGTGCCGAGTGGTACTTTTACTAGCTGGGGACTGGCGTCTTGCTTTACAATCAGTAGCGTCGTTATGAGGCGGGTTGCAATGGACCTCTCAATTGAAGAGCTGCGCCAGATAAAGTATCGCCAAGGTCAGTGGCATGATCTGTACGCGCGACACCTCCGGCCGCACATCCAGTTGCGAATCGCCGCTGTCTCAAGCCGAAAAGTTCCACCCAGTTTCTGTGACGAAGTGATTGATGACATCCTAGTCAACATTTACGACTGCCGCGCCGTGCGCGGTTCCCTTCTGGCCACATGGGACGAAACGCGAGAGGCGCTTGCATACATTGCAGATTGGGGCTTCATCGAGAACAAAGTCAAGGATGCGAGACGCAAGATCTTTCCCCAGGACATCACGATCCAGCAATTGCCAGACACTTTGATTGCGCCTGACGAAGTCGTGCGGGTGCGCAGTCGGCTGGTGCTGAACGATCCGGCTCGTCCGATCACACAGCCTTTGATCGCTGCCGCACTTCAACATTACGACCAAATCGATTGGAAAGCTCCTGGGCACGATGCGTTGCACCACGCAATTAAGCAGGCGATCGGTCCGCCCGCGCCACTTCAACGGTTACAGGAAGTGCGCGCGGAGGCAGCACAGACGATCCAGGAGAAAATCGCTGACCATGTAGAGATCCTTCACAAAGCCCGAGCACCCAAGCGCCGGGACGTGCTTGACACGGAGATTGAGCGCCTTCATGCAGTAAAGGTGTTGATGCCGCTAAGGGCAGCCCACCTCGCAGAATTGATGCACATCGACATGGGCAACGCGTACCAGCTCATTTCTCGGTATACCGGACTAATGAGCGAGTTTTTTAACCTTTCGGAAGACGACGCACCTCACCACGACTTGTAAAACGATGATGCAACCACTTGAATCAATGGCGGTGATTGAGGCGCAGGGAGATATCCCGTTTGCAACAGACGGGGTACTGCGTGAGCACCTGAAGCATATTTTGAACCACCACGAGCGGTGGCAGAGTATTATCGGAAAAGGTCCTCTGCTTGATCGGGCGAGGGCGGAATTTCCGCCAAACCAAGTCTTCGACGGGCGGGACTTTGGCCGGCGGGTAGAGTTGCAAGCGAACGGGCACCTGGTGGCCGAACGTTACCGTCAATATTTATCTGATCGGATCGCCAAAGCATGCAACATGCAGTTGGACCATGTCCATCACAGTGACGGCCCATACCAACAGGTAATAATTGTCTGGAAGCGTAAAACCTTGGTCTGGATTGTCGCAAAGACCGCTGTCAGAAAAGGGTATCCGCAGCAGTATGTGATCACAAGCGGCTATCGCCTTCTCGCCGACAGCGGCGCTAGACTGATGACGAAGCAGGAGGTTGAAGCGAAGATTTTGGATTACGTGTTTCACTTAGAGGTCAACCTCGAACTGCTGGCGCTGCATGATCCCATTGTTGCCGCACAGCGTTATCATAAGGGGTCGTGAGATGAATTTAACACCGGAACAATTCGCCCAGCACGAGCGACTTGAGGCCCACGTGAAATCAATGCGCCTAACAACACCGGAGGACGCCGCACGTTTTGCAGCGAAGGCGGCTCTATTGGCAGCGATCGGGCGAACTGAGTTAGCCAACCGCTGGACGAGTCTGGACAAAGAGTTGGGCTTTCAGTGGATCCCGCTGCTGCGTCGGCGGGGGGAGTTGGGGTGCTGGGATTTGGAAAACAGCGGCGGGGAGTTTCTCGCAGCGGCAGTGTGGGACGCACAGGAATTTCTTCTTTTTCGCCGGGGCAGCGGCTCGCTGTTGTTCGGTGATGACAAGCGAACGGTCCAACGCCCTGATGAGGTTCCGCTAAGCAATGTGTTTGATGACTGGTTCGATCGTGCAAACGATGTACGGCTGGACGACGACGCAGCGGCGATGCTTCAGGATTTTGCGTGGCGCTACGCCCTTCCAGAGGATTTGCAGTTGCTACCGGTGGCGTACCCGATCAGCGACAACATTCTAAAGCTCGTGCCGCCGCATGGCCCGACGCAGATGGTGATCCACGGCGAATGGCTGAAGAAAGACGAGCCCGTTCATCAGCTCGCCCGCCAACTGGCGGACCGGCACGTCAGCAGGTACTTGCAGAAAAAGTTGGAGCGGGAAGGTCGCTTTGATCTCCCGGACGGGACGCGGGCGGTCGTCCATTGCAGCATCAGCCCGGACTGGGTGATTCACGTGTCCGTCACCTCCTCTGAGAACGACTTACTCCCTGTGCGGTCGATCCGGCTCGGCGAGACGACGGCGATCCCTCGCACTTTGGATAATACGGCTACGTGGTTGCTCCACCTGCAACAACTGGACAAGACGCAGCAAGATCAGTTACTTCGCGAGCCGCTCATCGTCCGCTTCACGAACGGATACTCGCTACGCATCGCAGGGGGGTAGCCATGAGGAAACTACCATCAGCCTCAGCGTCGGACCTCTCATCACGGTGGCAGTGGGCGACCAGCCTTTCGCTGGCGGACATGCCGCAGTTGCAGAAGATCGCGGCACACCATTGTTCTCCCGAGCCACACCAACTCCGATACGTTTCTGAAATCTGCCACTGGTGGCTCAAGCGCACCGGGCAGCCGACCCCTGACGAGTTCGCCGTCGTGCCGGAATTACCGCCCGACCCGTTCTGGTGCCCTGTGTTGCTCGGTTCTGAAGACCCCGATGATGGCCGCCTGGGCTTTGTCGAGGTGCAGGTGAAAAACGCGTCGCCCGGCTCTCCGCGCGGCGACGCGGCACTGGTCCACAACGCCCTGGAAACGTTCGTGCGCTCCGAGGGATGGACGTCGAAACATTTCGCCATCGAGTCTGTATGGGACGAGGACGAGCCGCCCGAGGGGACCAGCCACACGCTGTCGGTTCTGATCGCTGCGATCGCGCGGCTGGCGAACCTGGCTGTACCGTTGAACACCGTCGCCACAGGCGCCTGGGACGCGCAGCGCCAACACTTGGCTCCGGTCGACGACGCGACGCTCCAGAGCAAGCTGTTTGTGGCGCAGGCCTGGGGTTATAAGCGCCTGCTGCACATCAAGGGCCAGACTGGACTGCCAGTCGGTGACCCGCTGCAGTTGCTCGAGGTTCCCGCCGACCTTAAGCAGGGCGTGCCGTTCCTGCTCAAGGCCCTCTGGGGGCAGCCGGGCGAGCGGCAGTACATCCAAGCGTTGGCCTCATCCCGCGCTGGAGACGACGATGTCTTCGTGCCGGACCGCCTGATCAAGGAGCGTTTCGTCGGTCGCGAGAAGGACCTGATCATGCTTCGAGGGTGGTCCGCGGCGCGGTCCGAGCGGTGCCCGATCTTCTGGATTCACGGGCCGGAGGGCATCGGCAAGACGTGGCTGGCCGCCAAGATGCTGACCTCGGCGGCACCCGGCACATGCCCCGTTCGGTTCCAGTGGTCACGTGACGACCCACGGGAAACGGGCGGGGGGCGCCAGAGGTTCGAGCGGTTCCGCGCGATCCTTGTGCAGGCGGTCGTCGGGCTGCTTCGCAGCTCCGAAACAACGGCTGGCCTGTCGCTGCCTCAACTGGTCACGCTGTTGCGCAACCAGCGCAATGATGCAGGCGAGCACATCCTAATCTTTATTGATAAGTACGCCGAGGTTGGTGCCCGGGCGCAAGAACGGTTGCTGGCAGAACTCACTCCGCTCGTCGACGCCGGCGCAAAGGTTCTCGTCACGTCGCGCCACCTGCCATCAGACGATCCCTGGATCCGAGCCCACAGGTTGCACCCGTTGGCCCGAGCCGAGGTGCGTGATTATGTCGCTCGCGCGCTCGCGGAACAGGAGTTGGTCCAGCCACCGGCGCCGCAGGCAACGAACGGGGCTGCCCCGGACAAGCTTGAGGCCATGACTGATAAGATGTTCCGTCGCAGCGGCGGCCTCCCGCGTTTCCTTGACGTCCTGAGCTGGCATGTCAATCTCGGCGCGAGCACCGACGATTGGCCCGACGACTTCCGCGACGCGGCCCTCAACGCGCTCCAACACGCGTTGCTTGCGGGCCAGAATTCTGAGTGCTTGGCCCTGCTCTATTGCGCGAAGGAACCGCTTGCGCTGGATCAGCTGGTCTCGCTAATCGAAGAGTGGCGCTGGAAGTCGTCCGCCGAAAATGCCCGAAAGGTCGAGGCTCAGTTGTCTAGCCTTGGCGGCGTCGTCCAATCGCGCTGGATGAACGGCAAGTCGCGCTATAAGCTCGCGCAGCCGATCTACCGCGACCTCATCGCGTCGGATTCAACCTTGGAGGCTTGCAGGCGGGAGGCCGCCGGCGCGTTCTGCGACTGGTGCGCCAAGAACGCGGCGCACGGCGACCTTTACGCGATGCGGTACTTAGCGACGCACCTGTTCGAGGCGAAGCGCTATGCGGAACTGTTCTCGCTCGCGACGAACAACCAATTCCTCGCCAGGCAGCGTACGGAACTAGGCCGCGGGTGGCATGACGACCTTCAGCCGCTCGCGCTGGCGGTCCGCGCAGCCGCGGACGCGCGCGACTTCCCTTTGTTGCTCTCGTTCGCTTGGCGACGTGCCGCGGCTCTCTCTCGCGGCGCGAAGGACACCGATGTCCTTGAAGTCCTCAGCGAGGATGGGCTGGACGTGGCGGTGAAGGTCGCTAGCCACCTATTTGACGACAACGTCAACGCGCACAAACTGTGGACGCTAGTCTTGGTCCTCCATCCGTCCGCAGCTGGGCACCCGCGCGCGGTTGACTTCTTGTTTCGGGCGTTCAGACACCGGGATGCCCGGGAACGACTCTCCGGCGGCTATCTCGAATGCGCGATCGAGCTGATTCCCCTCGTGTTCCTGCGCGTGGAGATGAATGTCGATGAGCGGGACGAATTGTTGAGATTTTTCACATTCAACGTCCCGAGTTACGCACGCGCGCGGCTGGCAGTGTCGCTGGCCAACGTCGGCGCGTTCGGCCTCGCTGAGCAGGTGGTTGGCGAGATGGACCGGCCGCCACACGGAGCTCCCGAAGAAGAGGTGCGAGAAATGATCGGTACGCGCATCGAGGCCATGCGGGGCGTGGCGCGGCAGATGGCTTTGGCGGGACACGTCGGACCAGCGATCAATTTTGTCACCGAGATCCGCAATGGGTTCGGCGAGCACGACACGACAGCGAGCTGGGCTTGGGCGATGCTCGACTGCGTCATCGAGCCGTGCATCATGGAGTGCGATAGCCTCGAAACCGCGCAGCGGTCCGTCGATATTCTGAAAGTAGCGGAACGCCGCGCTGACGAAGGTGGTGAAACACCCCGCATTTCGACTCAACTGCTTGCGGCCGAAGCGATGCTGCTCCTAGGGCGCAAGTCCCATTTCAAGCTTCCGGACTTGATGCTCAAGTTCGACGGCCTGTTCGCACAATTTCACGACACGCTTCCCGACGCCCCAGGGTCGTACGGTGCCGCAAAGAAGCGATTCCCCATGAGCGGGCAGCCGTCGCAGCGGGCGCGGCTAGCCCTAATTGCGACCCAGGCCAACTTGATGCAACTGTCCCGTTGGCATTTCGATCTTGCTTGGGAAAGCGCGTTGAAGCTTCAGAATCCGGAACGGCTCGCGCAGTTGAATTGGGTGGCGTACTACCTGCGGGCTGCCTCGCAGATACACTCCGCGCTGGCCGAATCCCTACCCGCCCGCTTGCGACAAATCGAGCACGCGGTGCGGCATGCGGCTGAGCGAGCCCAGCTCGGGCCCGCCGCCGACGCCGCCGCTAGTGCGGCGGATTACCTGTCGCCCGCCGTCGGCAACCTGGCGCGTGCTTGGGCGTACCAGGGCGACTTCTCCCGCGCGACGTACGTTCTGTTCGCCCTGCTGCCACGGCAGGCTGACCGCTGGAGCCATGAGCATCTGGAGGCCCTGGCAGAGATTGCTGTGACAATGTTCGACCATGGTCACGACTACCGCCGCCTGCTCCGCCGGAAAGACGCGCGCGCCCTTCACGTGATCCCGCGGGTCACGCGCCGACTGCTGGAGAAGGGCGAAATATCCGAAGCGCTGGAACTCGTGGCGGATTACGCCGCCTCGGTGCGGCGGCCGAACCCGTACATGTGGGCCGACGACCTGCGCCGTACCATCTTGGCGCTCCGGTGGCGCGCGGACGAGTCGGGGGTATTACCGCGACTCCTAGAAACGCCATCCCCGGAGAGCTTTCTCAATCCCCCCCCGCCCTGGATGTACTTGAACCTTGCCGACGCTCAGGCGCTGGCGGGTTTGAAGTGGCGTTCGAGTCGGTCCTGCGAAGCCGCCCGGTGGCTGATTGCCAACGATCGGAATGTCCGCGGGGTCGAGATTCCCGGGATCGCCCGTGAAATGCACCGACTGGGTCAGGACCAGATTGCGCGCGAGTGTTTCGCAATTGCCGACGCAGAGGCCAAGCGTCTTTCACCACACGCGTCCATCAGAGGGAAACTCTCCCTGCTCGCCGAACTCGCCGAATGCTGTGCGGCCGTCGGCGATGGCGGCCGCGCCGCGGATTGCCTGCAACGCTTCTGCGCCGTCGCGGACATTACCGGGATCGATCAGGACTCCATGCGAATGGCGATCTGCGACAACGTGTATCGGCTGGGCCGGGCGGCCGTCCACCAGCCGGATTTGATCGAAGATCTGGAGCATTTCCTCGGGCGCGTGGTGCAGCGTCTCAGTGGTGTGCGACCGCCGGGCATTCAGCGCGTGCAGGCGATTCTACTCGCTATGCGGGGTCGCGCCCACGAGGCGGAACTGCAGGCACTCAGAATTCGAAAGTCGCAGACGCGGCAGGCCGCGTTGGGGGACGTGTGCCAGGCGCTCTTGCGCATGAATGCCGTCGACGCTGCCCTGCAGATCGCGCGCGGCCTGAAGGACGGCAAGCCATTGAAGCAGTTCATCATTTCAGTGGCCCAGAACCGCGACCTGAGTCAGGAACAGAAGCTCGCCACACTATGTTCGCTAGCCAGCTCGGCGAGCGCGTTCGTCGACGCCACGGTCCGCCTCGGCATCGAACTCCTTAGGCTGGTCGACCCGCCCGCCCAATCGCTCGTAAATATGGAGCGGGCCATTGAAGACGCACTGGCAACGTCGGCCGGACGTGACTTGGGTGCGCCGCCCCCAGACGAAGTGGAGCTTGCCGGTGACGCGGAGGGCGAGGCGGAGGCCACCAACGCGGAACGGGCCGACAGCGAGCCCCATCCAGATTCTGATGCCGAGGACGACGAAGCCGAAAACGAGGGCGATATCGCCGGTAATTTCGGTGATCAGGTCGCGGACTTCATGCTCGATTTCGTAAATCAAAACGAAGGCTTCGGCGAAATCGTTGAGACGACCGAAGACATCCGCCACGCAGAGGACGCCGATCAGCTTCGCTTCGGTGCCAACGAGCACATAATCGACATCGCTCCAGTCGGTGGCCGTGTCGATAAATGTTTCGGGATCAATGAACCTGGCGGCTTCCATGCAGTCGCGAACGGGAAGGTCGACGGCCTTGATGCTCGAACGCCGCAAGTCTGCCACCCGCTTGCCGAAGCATCGCCATGTGAATACGCCGATGACTCGGCCATTCTTGGTGACGGGCAATTGCGAGTAGCCGCTGTCCATCATGCGGTCAATCGCATCCCATGACGGCGTATCATCGGGGACCGAAAGAACCTCCTGGCCTTTGGGCAATAGCGCCCATGCGGGGCCGAAAGGTCCGGGGCGACGGGTTGATGTTCCGATTGAATCAGCCATACGATTCCGACAGACGCAGTGGTCGAAGATTTACCCATTTCTCAGGGAACCGCCGCCAAAAATTCTTGTTGAAAACGATATGCTTCTGTCACGTTATGCGGCGATGCCAGTTTGGGCCACGCTAATTGAAAGTCTTTCGATCGATCCTCGTAATCGCGCTTTCTCTTGCGAATGCGATTGTTCGCCTTTTGTTGGCCAAGACGTGATTCTGGGTCACGATAGCACTCTATCCCCTTCCCCACGGCTATATCATTGGGAAACAGCGATGCCACGACCCATGCCTCAGTGCTCTTTGACGGCGTACACAATACCGTCTTCGCAGGAACGGTCTTTTCACCGCACCAACTCAATAAGACCAGTCGTAGCGCGTTTGTCGTCGCGGAGGGGGGTGGACAATCTTCCTCGCAGGGTAGCTGAAGGTCGAACGTTGTTGGAATGATTTCATCATCCTGATAGTCAAACCCTGCAACGTCTGCGTCGAGGTGAAGGATCAATAAGTCGAAATTCTGAAAGACCAGCGAATCCCCTCGTAAACTTCCGCTTCCTCTTTGTGAGGATTGATGGCACCAACGATAGACCCCTCCCCAGCCCGCTCCGAGCACTCCGAAGACTAATGAACCCTCGGGGAAAATCTGCTTGAAGACGAATTCCCTTCCTTGCAATATGGCGCGCAAAGCCGATTCGATCACCACACCATCCGTCGGTCCTTCGGCGACGAGCGCGATCCGCAACATTTCAGACATTTGGAACTCCCCCGAGCAATCCGTTCATCCACATGCGAGACAAAGTCCACTCTTTGCTGGGTCGTGCTTTCATGGCGGCAGCAAGATCGATGCGTTTAACAACAGTGTGCCCATCGCTGTCACGATCCACCGCAAAGAGTCGGATTTCCTCATCGGTCAGTGGTAATCCGTCGAGTACCGCCGGATTATGCGCGGTGAAAAACCATTGCCGCCCACCGTTCGGGATTATCGACCACGAGCACATCGCTTCCATGAGCTTCATGGCGAGACGGGGATTAAGCGCCTGGTCCACGTTATCGATCGCAAGACATCGCGGCGCCTTTGGATGCATTGCCAGCACCGCACAAAACAGTATGTACAGAGCGCCCTCGCTGGCGTCATATCCTGTAAGGATATTTCGCCCCTTGGCCATGAAACGATCCTGAAACTTAATGACCAGGCGAGAACGCGCCGCCGAGGGAGAAAGCGGCACTCCGACAGATGGGCCAGCCGAGAAATCGCTGGCCCAATCGAGCAAGTCCCGCACTACTTCTAATGCCTGCACATGGGCCTTGCCTTTTTTTGATGCATGCAGCAGTTCTTGCACGGCCTCAGGTAAGCGACCTCCGGCTAATCCAACAGGTTCTCGCGCCTGAAGATCCTGAACCAGCCCGCGCAAAGATGGCGTGTTCGGGCAATAAATACTGTAAGCCCTGAGTTCGTCCATCAGGTCCAGCGCGGGATCGCCGCGTTGCAAATTCACTGTCTCCAGGGCGGCAATTCCTTGCTCTTGATTGTGATTCCCCCTAATGCCGCGCGTAATCACCTCTTTGCCTTTAGCCCTTTCGAGCCGCTCTGTCATAAAGCGCCATGCGGGGTCGGGATTCGTTATTGGATTCCACAGCGCAATCTCGTAGCTCGCTCCAGAATCCGAGGTCGCACCAAAAAAAAGACGCGGCACTTTGTCCTTCGAAGGGAACGCTGTCTTGTAAAGGCGCGGCACGCCGGGACGCACACCCCGTCGCAGCAGGGTTTCATCGTCGACGCGCCCAAACGCGGCGGCCCCGAGTATTCCAATCCCCTCCAACAGGTTGCTCTTTCCGCTCCCATTTGCACCGATAAAGACATTTACGCGTCCAAGCCCCAGTTCGAGCTTAACCAGCGATTTAAAGCTTTCGATTTTCAGGGTCCGTATCATGCGATTATTCTCTCAGTTGAAACGTGAATTCTCCAGTATTCCCGGTTCAGGCCACGCGATGACCGTAAGCCGACAAGGTCCGGGGCGGCGGGTTGATGTTCCGATTGAGTCTGCCATCTGATCCCTCCAGGAATCACCTCACCTGCACTGGAAATCACCATTGGTAAGAGAAACGCCCACCGTGACGTTCGACAACGGGGGATGCGATCGCCTAAAGGTCTATTTCTTCGAAACCACGTTCGAGTGTGCAAGCCTAGCCCACTCGCCGAATTGGCTCGGCAATTGCTCGCCGGCCCTAATGACAACATACTTCGTCAAAAACGGATACTTCAAGCCAGATGGCGGAGCCACAACTCCCGTTGCTTCGAAGTCGTCTGGAAGGGCCAAACCAATCACAAGCTCCGACGATTTCTTGATCCAGATAACTGCATACGGGATCCATTTATCAACGATTTCGATACTGTATTTTACGTAGATCGTCGTCAACTCCGAGCGAGCCCCGTCCGCCACGCGTAGCAGCGCCTCACTCGCATCAAAGAACTGCTGCTTTAGGGGCGCCCAAGCGGCCCCGGAAATCTTCTGCACGGCCTTTGCATCGAGTCGTCGGTTTGGATCATTTGTCATCGTCAAATACTCCTACGATAAGCACTTCCGTGAAACGATAGGCTACCTCAACACGCTACAAGGTATTTGTGAGGTCTAAGACGTCTCCGTTTGTCAATGTTCTGGCAACCTCTTTGTCATATGCTTCGAGAATCAGCCGTTTGCTAAGAAACTCCCCATATTCATCTGTTTCCTTCCGCCTGACAATCGGAAACGTGTTCAAAACGCAATTAAGCTGTGTGCGAGACAGCCCATAAACGTGAAGAGCCACGATTGCTTCAATTTCAGCCATAACTTGAAGACGTTGGGCGTCTTCAATCAATCCAGTGATTTCCTGTGTTTGCTGGACCCATCCGTTTTGTGCCATCTCTTTCCAAAGAGCGTCCATTTCTTCAGATGTACACGTCAGGCGAAGAGCGCGAGGAACTAAGGCCTTTGCAATTGGTGAATCCTCCGCTAGTCGAGGCATCGGTAGCGTATCAAGCACACTGAGCGTCACATGGAGAGAAACCTTGGGACGAATGATGAAATCAGCGCAAAAACTATTAGCAACTGCCAACCAAAGTAGGTACGACCACCTGTATTCTGGCGGAAACGTGAATGTAGGAAGCGAATGTCCACAGATACAATTAGGCGGAATCATGGCTGCGACGAGCGTGCGTTCATTTGTGGGACTTCCTACGTCACAAAATGCAACTCGGTATTGACTCATGCGCTCACGAGCTTTATGCGGTATGCTGCGTTCTGGGATTCTCCATTGGGGTTGAATCGATTTGTCCGGGCTTCCAAATGGCAGGTCGTCCCAGTCTGCCTTGCGTCCGCGGCCAGACCGGTAGCCCTTTGCTCGATGGTCGTATCGCATGACCATTCTGCCTTCATACAGAGGAATATCGTCGGGCGATTCGCTGAAGAGCTCTCTGTCATTACCCATGTGAATTTCGCACATGTACACACGAGTGGGCGGCCCAGCCGAATTATCGCCAAACTTCGGACAGCGGCTGTACATCTTGGTAGCGATATCGATTTCCTGTTGGCTGGAAAGCTCCGCCACCGCGAGAGCATCAGGCGAAAACTCGCGTACCATCGTCACTGGTACCGCAAGCGACTTACCGGCGACCGCTTCAGCCAAAGCAGCCTCGCTATCGAGATTGAACGCGGCTTGAAATGATTTCGTGGAGCCGTTCTTCTTTGCGGCGTAAAGGCAGAATTTGGCCCGTGTATCGACCGACTTAAACCAGACTTCGCGAGTGTTGACGAACGTGAAAAGTCGTGAAAGTGCGAAGTGGTCGAACAACTCTTTCCGAATCGCCATGCTGTTTGCGCCGTTGTAGAGGCCCTCAGGCACGATCTGTGCCGCCCATCGATTCCGTGCGCATTGGTCGAGCGATGTTTCGACGAACATCCGAAAGATGTTGAAATCTCCTTTTCCGAGGTTGCCGGGAGCGTAGAGGCGAAACCGGCCGCTATCTTTCAGGAACTGTACGATCACATAAAGATCGCGGCAGTGAGCTTCCCATCGCTCGCGCGTTGCGGAGTCTTCAAGTAGGTTGGTGATGATCCGTTCCTGCCCGGCTTTGTCTACAAATCGAATCTGCGGGTCGTAGACTGAGAAGAACTCCTTCGCGTCGGGGCTCATTGTGTCCCAAGGCGGATTGCCGAACATCAAATCGAAGCCACCTTCCCAACCATTATTGTCGTCTTCGTTGCTTGCATCGAAGGCAATAGGACGGAAGACATCTGGGAATGCCAGGTGCCAGTGAAGAAAACGGTATTGATGCGCAAGGTGAGCGATCTCGTCCCGCACCCATGGCGGAATCGAATGGGGGTTCCGCTCAATGTCGCGAAAGACCTTTTCTGTTATTGGATAATCAAACGCTTTGGTTTTCTTCCAAAAGAACGCAGCGCACCAAGAGTCTGCAAGAAGTCGCCCGGACTCGTAGGTGCTGGACTTCACGAGTTCAGCGTATCGTTGCTCCTTAGTGTGGATGTCTGTGACCGAATCGTCGGGCAGTGCGTCTAGCTTGGCCAGACTGGTGGCGAGATTGCCGAGTTGTTGCCAAGGTTGCTGATGGCCGAAGAGCATACCCTGGCCTTTGCGATCATCCTTGTTCTGCTTCTTAAACTCGCGGGAATAGGTTTTGTCGTCGCCTTCGACGGGTTCAAAGGCGGCATCAGGAATTCCGCGGGATAGGAGCGCGGGTGTCGTACCTAGCAAGCTGTTTCCGACTTGGATGCGGTGGTCGAGGAAACTGAGGGGCTTACCCGGTTCGAGTGCTTCCATCCAGAGCGAGACTTTGCATAGCTCGACGGCCATAGGGTTGAGGTCAACGCCGTAGATGCACTGACCGATGACGTCGCGGAGGGCATGTTGGTACTGGGCAGGACTGGGTTCCGACTCACCCGTTCGAGCACCTGCTAGGTGATGAGCCAAGCGGTGGGCTGCGGCAATGAGAAAGTGGCCAGATCCGCAAGCGGGGTCGCAAACCTTGAGGGCGAGGATCGCACTCTCGGCGTCAGCGCCGCGCTTGCCCTTGATGGCGTCGACCACAACGGGTTCGAGTGCGGAGTCGAGGAGACAGTTCACTAGGCTTGTAGGCGTGTAATACGACCCGGTTGTCTTGCGTTCGTTTCCGGCTGCGGTGTTCAGCGCGAATGTTCGGCCGGGAATGTTGATCTGCGGATGCAATTCAAGCAGCGATTCGTAAACACTCCCAAGCTCCTCCGAACCGAGATTGCGGTAGTTGACCGCTCGGAGGACGCGATTGCGTTCGACGAAAGCGAGCGAACGGACGGTTTCCAACAAGTCCACATTTCGGATGAAGACAGCGGCCGTTTCAGTGGACACACTCAACTGTGGCGGGCCGCTTAGGTCGGGGACGGCGGTGCGTGACCAGAGGAATGAGCCCAGGGCGGGGAGCGCAAGCTGCCAACAACCTTCGGGCTTCCCGAGTGCCTCGAAGACAAGCAACAGGCTGTGCCAAAGGTCGGCGTGCTTTGAGCCGCGGTAGCTCTCGGCCAGGTCACGAAGCCGGCGCAGAGAATAGTATTGGTTGTAGCGGATGCATGCCGTATCGAACGCGGTATGTGCCGACTCTTCGGACGGAGCGGCGGGATGAAGCAACCCGCGATCCTCGGCGACGAACAAGAATAACAGCCGGTAGACGATTCGCAGGATTTGGTGGTAGTAATCTTGGGTGCTCAGGGCTCCGGATTGAAGTCGAGCGATGAGTGCATCGTTCCGGGGATGGGAGATGAAACCGCGTCCGAGTGCCTCGATCGCTTTCTGAACACCGATGCGAAGGTCTTCCAGAATTCGCGTGCCTTGTTCCCGGGCCAACTTGCTCCATTTTTCAAGCCAGAAATCTCCCGGCTTGTCTCCCTCAAGGCGCGATTGATGGCAGACGAGCCATAGCACAGCGAAATCGGAATACACCTCGCCATCCATCATGGATTCGAGGTCGAACTCGACGTAGGACTGGCGGGACAGGGCGGCACTATCGCGCAGAAGTCGAAGCTGTAAGCCGTTGGAAAGAAATGCCCATTGGTGTTCATCAGAGCGGTTTAGGAATTCCTGCACCATGCTGTGCGGGATGGCGGTAGCAGCACCGCGGGCGCCCTTGGTGCGGTGGTCAAGTTGTAGCTTGCAGCCGATCAAGTGGATCGGAATGTGCTGCCAGAACCGCTCGATGGGGAAGAGTTTCCCGTCAATCTCTAGGGCTTTGGAAGTTGTCAGGCGGCCGTATCCTAGTTCCTGGAATAACGGGAGCAGCCACTTCTCTCGCGTGGCGAGGGTGCCGGTTTCATCGGATGTGAGAATCAATTTCCGTGCGGCCTGAAAATCCTTCCAATGGTGGAGTAGCCGTGTCCATGACTGGCTGATCGCTTCCTTGGTCTTAGCGCCAGTGGGAAGGTGGTATGTGCTGGGCGCCAAACCTTCCAATTCGCCAGCAGCGATGCGCTGCAAGATATCAGGCGGAAGAATCGCCCCTTCAGTGTGGATCGTCTGAAATTCCTCGACTGATGTGGCCATGGTGTTGGTTATGCGTGCGGTAACAGAATGAAACAGCCGAGAATGTCGATCGGCAAGACCGGCTCAACGCGGGTCGGTCCTTTCAGCTTGGCGGATTCGCGCACACGGTTATGGGCTTCGAGTAAGGTTTTTGCGCGAAGGAGGGCCATTTCATTCAGCGGTGCGTGGAATTCGGCGAGCCGAGAAATCAACCCCTCCAATTGCTGCTGCACTAGTGTTGGAAGCACATTCCCCGATGGAGTCGCGGACAAAAGCATGTCAGCATCGGCTGAGGCGAGCCATTTGGGTGAAGCCGCGTTGCCGGTAAATGCAAGCGGAACGATCTCCTCGGCAAGCAGGGTTCGTTCTCCGGTTGCCGTTCGGCTTATCAAGTGGTAACGAAGTCGGACCAGGAGGAGCGTTGTCTTTTGCGTGACAACGGAAGTGCGGGTGACGCCGCAACGTCGTGCGACAACCTTCTGGCCGGCGGCTTCAACTTCATCCAGTGCGGTATCTAGCACCCACGACGCGGCGGCTTCGGTAATCGGATGCGTGCGGCTGAGATAAACCTCGCCATCGCCGACCGGTAAATCGAAGCGACCTGTGAATGGATCGTCGCGACCGAGTGCATTGCGCAAACCGCGAGGGGTTTCGTTACTGAGATTCACCACCACGCGCTTGCGTGACTTGTCCGTAAGCGGCACGCCGGCCAGGTGGAAAACGTCCCGGATGAATTGCTCGGTGGCCGGACCGGCGCCGATGGCCTCGCGGGTTGCAGCTAACTCGGCGGCAACTTCCTCGGTCTTGATAGCATTCTGGGCGTAGCGGGAACGTGATCGCTGCTCTTTCTCGCGGGTGTCTTCCCAGCGGGCATGAATCTCATCACGCTGCGGCCTGAGCCATTCCTCCAGTTGCGGAAGCATCGGCTGGGTGTCGTCCTGGGAATGACCGCGCAGCAGCATGCCTTCCAGAATCGCTTCGACCACATCTTCGCTGCTTCCGGGAACGGCGACGGAAATACCGAGGTCGCTCTTGATTTGTTTGTGTTTGCGGAGGAGCACGTCGAGAACAATTCCGTCTATCTGATTGTCCTTGCCGATGTAGGTAATGGTGCGAATTTCGGGCTTGGGCTGGCCGAACCGATCCACGCGGCCTTCACGCTGCTCGTGCCGCGTTGGATTCCAACTCAGATCGTAATGTATGACGGCGTCAAAATGTTCCTGGAGATTCACGCCCTCGCTGAGGCAGTCCGTGCAGACCAGAATTCGGCGTGGGTGATTTCCCAATTCCGCGATGCGGTCTTCCCTATCCTTTGGCGGGAGTGTGCCGGTTATCGCGGCGATCTCGACACCTTCCTTTTTTAGTGCGGTCCTGAGTTGCTCTGCTACATATTCCGCGGTGTCGATAAAGCGGCAGAACAAGATCGGGTTATGCCCCTTGGAGAGCAGATCTTTCACGACGGCGACGATTTGTTGCAGCTTGCTGTCCTTGCTGCCAGCCAATGCATCGGCTTCGCGAGCGAAGGCCAGCAGACGGTTGCGAAGCGTCGGGTCGGGAGCGTCTGCGTAAGCATCGCCGCCGGGTGTGAAATCCAGTGTTTCGGTGCTGTCTGAATCGATGTCATCAAGGACGACACGGCGACCCAAATCATCTGCTTCGGCTTCCGTTTCCGCGGAGGCGGTCGCGGCCCGGTTTCGCAAGGTGGATGCCGCTGCACGGGGGCTGGAGGCCATCGATCGGAGCAACGCCAACGCCGACCACCACCGCACTCGGCGCTGTCGTTTGTTCCCCTCGGGGTCACGGACCATCTCTCCGGCAAAGGCGAGAATTTTCGTGAAGAGCTTTTTGTAATCGGGGGAGAGCGTGTAGGTGATTTCCGCGTCGAGGCGCTTGGGAAAGCTGGTGTTCGCTCCGACGTAATCGACGATATCACGTCGTCGCCGTTGGACCAGGTGCTTGGCTAATTCGCGTCGGATGGCGGACCGTTCATCGCCACCCAAGTCTTCTGATAAGTCTTTGAATTCCGGAGATAGCAGCGCAAGAAGTGAGCGGAAGGCATCTTCATTGCCGCTGTGCGGGGTTGCGGTAACAAGGATCAGGTGACGGTTTTCGTCGTCGGCAATCTTGCGAACGAGAGTATGCCTCATCTGCCGAGCCTGGCCCGCGGCTCCGGCGAGGGTGCAACCATGAGCCTCGTCAACGATGACCAGTTCGGGGCAATCACGAAGAAATTCATCGCGATGCCGTGGCTGCTTAACGAAATCCATCGACACAATCACGAATGGATAGCGGGTGAAGACTGATTCGGTATTGCTCCGAATCGTCCGTTCTAGCCGCTGAATTGTAGAACTCAGAACCAGTTCGGCATCAATGTGAAACTTCTCCGACAATTCTCGTTGCCATTGCTCGGCCAGATGCGGCGGGCAAAGCACGGCAAATCGCTCGATTTCGCCTCGGTCTAGTAGCTCCCGCACGACAAGGCACGCTTCGATCGTCTTGCCGATACCAACGTCGTCGGCGATCAACAGCCGGACAGGATCGAGCCGCAACGCCATCAAAAGCGGCACAAGCTGATAAGGTCTTGGCTCGACGGCGATGCGGCCGAATGATCGAAAAGGTCCGGCTGCGGCACGGGTGGAAATTCGTGCGGCGTCGCGGAGCAATCGGCAAGCGTGGTGGTCACCGGGTTTGGACGGGTCCGGCGCAGAGAAAGTCGCCGGCTTCACTTCCTCCACATCAGGAAGAATGCCGGTGATTTCATCATCCATGCCTCCCAGGGGACGCACCATGATGAGTTCGCGTGTCGATTCAGGCAGAACAACCCACTCGCGCCCACGAGCACGGACGAGAGCACCCGGCGAATAATCCGATACGGTTTCTGGCATTTCCTATCCCCCAAAGACGTCGCGATACTTTGTGAAAACCTGTTCCCAATCCTGCTGGTGATGGAAACGGATAACGATGTACCCGGCATCAATAAGTCGTTCGGTGATTTCAATATCCTTCGCCTTCGTCTCTGCCGTGTCATGTGGCGGGCCGTCAATGAATACGGCTGCTTTGGCGTCGGCGTAATAGAAGTCTGGGCGAGTCGAGCAAGACGTTATCAGATATTGACCATCCGTCGGCAATGAGAGCCGTTTGGATTCGATCAGCTTGAGCCAGCGCCGCTCCAACTCTGAATCGCACCGGTCCCAAAGTTTCTGCATTTGCTCCGAGCGGGACAGCGCAGCCGCCCCGACGACCACCGTCGATTTGGCCAGCGACTGAAGAAGCTCGACGATGAGCTTTCGGTCCAGATTGCGGTGATCCATCTGGTTGCCGTAGTCGAGTAGGCAGTCATAACAGGCGGCTTCGCAGCCAAAACCCCGTGCCGCGGCCGGACCAAGATCGGCACCCGTATCAGGGTCAAAGTGGCAGATTTCAAGGGCTGACCTAGCAATACGGGGCAACGCCTCCGGATTCTCAACTAAATCCCGTAGGACTCCGGCACCGCCTTCTGCGGATTCGTACATGAAGATAAGTCGCCGGTCGTCACGGTTGGGAAGGGGGTCAGCGGCCAATTCGCCCGGCTCAAGCTGGTAGAGCTTTTGTATCGATTCCTTTAGCGCGGATTGAATGGACGCCATCGTCTTCAGATTGGGTTGCGGTTCAAATTGAATGACCAGCACGTTGCGCCGGTCTTCGACATAGGGCACAACGCGTTCGATTCGTTCGGATAAAGGGTCTTCGGCATCGCTTTGGTCAAGGTCCCGATTGGTGGCCCAATAGCCGCGTTCCGTGTCCAACAAGAAGCCCCGCTGACTTGGGATTGCGCGCCTCACCCAGCCGAGATTGATTCGCCAGATTGAAGCGGCGTCACCATATCGCAGGATGGCGAGCTTTGCGTCGCCAGCCTGCACTTCGGCGGTTCGTATGTCCTGGCGACCGTCCACTTCTCCGAACCGGAAGGTCGTTTGAAGTTCGTATCCAATGCGCTGACGCTCCTCCTCGTCGGACGTAATTCGGTCCGCCCGCTTCGCCGTGACGTTCTGCATCCGCACCAGTTCATCGACCCGGCAGGTTGGCAACAGCGGTTTGCCGCAGTTTTGGCATACGTCAGGTCCAGGCTCCGCAATCACCTTGTGACCGTAGCCGCAATTGTTGCACACCTTCATGGCCAGCTTAGTCAGTTGGTTCTCGTCATTGTCGAAGGCAAGCGTCACCTTGTTGATGCGATACTGGGCCCCTTCGTGGTAGACGACCGCGCGAGGACCGAACTCGGAGATGGCAAGGAACCGCGGGCGGGATAAAAACTCGTCCTTGCCTCGTCGCCCACGGCGAGCGGGAATGAACGCCGAGACGGGAAGGCGAGGGAAGTTGTAGCCTGGCAAGAAACCTTCGCTGGCGAAATAGCGGTAGCTGTAAAAGTCGCCTTCTTTCGCGCTTTCAGCACTGGTAAGAAGCTGAATCTGGGCCTCAGCCTGTCCCCGCAGCCGCTTGGCTCTTTCGCGGTCGGCGGCGCTCCGCGTGTGGTCACCAATCACTTCATTCTGAGTTCGACGCTGTTGGACAGCGGCTCTGTAAAGACCTCGCCATCGCTCGCACGCCGCGTCAAACGTCTGGGGGATACGAGCCATCACGTCATCGAGCCAGTCCGCGCGATACCATGGGACCGTCTTCAATTCCGGGCCGATTGCGTCGAGGATTTTTCGAGATCGAGCCAGCGCCCTAAATCGGGCATCAACGCTTTCGATTTTCTTCCGGACATTCTCGTTCAGCGGAAGATTCAGGTTGGCTTCGCTCACGATCAGGAGTTCGGCGAGGGTCGTTCCCAGATTGAGCTCGGCTTCCGAAAGCCAGACCGCGTGAATGTGCGATTGAATCAGGTCGCGATTCAAGAGGTCCAGTCGGGGCGGGCTGACCTGACCGGCCACCATGGCGTGCGGTTGTTGGAAGTAATACCGGTCGTGGGGACTGAAGCCGGAACAGTAAGTGTAGACGAAGGCGGGTTGTCCACCCCGGCCGGCTCGCCCGCTTCGCTGGGCATAGTTGGCGGGAGTTGGAGGGACGTTCCGCATGTTGACGACGTTGAGCTGGGCAATGTCGACGCCAAGTTCCATCGTCGGCGAGCAGAACAGGACTGGTAGTTCGGCGATCCGAAACTCTTGCTCTCGTTCGCGTCGGACGTCGGATGGCACCTGAGCCGTATGCTCGCGGGCCTCAAGCCCGGCGCCGAAGTCGGCAAAGGTCTTGTAAAAGGTGACGAAGAACGAATTTGCTTGCCGGGCCGTCTGTCCTGCCTGGGTGATGCGAAGCCGATCAACCATCGGCTTCGATCCGTCGCCAGCTTTCCAAATCATGACGGAAGCGGGAACTTGATACCCCGGCGTATGCTGTCCCTCCGCCGGCGACCGGACTTCTTCAATAAGCCCCCATGTTTTGAGGCCGCGGAAGAGGTCTTCGATGAGCTGGGTGATATCGGTTTGCGAAAGCGGATGGCCGAGCGATGGAAGCACGCCTGGTCGTTTCAAGTATAAGCCAAAATTGCTTGGTGCCGAAAGAAAGATGTCATCTCCGCGGTCGCGGTCCACGCGGCCTCGGGGCCAGGCGATGCAAGCGGTTTCCATGTCTCGGTGCTCTTCGATTATCCAAGGGTCACAAAGTCGCTGGCTGCTCTGAAGGGCAATCCGCTCCTGATAGATGGGTGTGAGCGAGTCTTCTTTGATGGCCAGACTTCTGCGGAGATGGTCTAGAAGGGCGCAGATAATCTCTTTGCGCTGTTCAGGAGATGCGGCGATGAGCGCGGCAAACGCCTGTTTTTCGCTCCAGAACTTTGTGTCGGCTGCCAAGTCGTCGGTGCCGAGGTAATCGATCTGAAGCAGCCCGCACTCTTCAAGATTTGGTGAGGTGACTCGCCAGCCGCGTTGCAGGTCGCGGTAAAGGAAGTAACTCAGCACTGAACGCAAGGCACGGCGGGTTTCTTCGAGGGCGGGTCCGCGAATATCGGGGTCGTTGGCATAAAACTGCACGCCCAAGTCCATTCCCCGCTCGACATGCTGGGACAACTCATCGTACCGAAGGCCGCCTTTGCCGTGGCGAAGAAGCGCTCGTAGAAGAGCGGACCGGACCAATCCTACTTCAACGAAATCATTGAAGTGACCGGCCTGGAGTGAAGCGTCCTGGCGGTTGTCCGTAAAACTGAGAAGCTTCCTGGCCATGGGTTCGAGCGAATCGTCGTGTCTCAGGCGCAGGATCGTCGTCAATGCAAGAATGGAGGTGGCTGTGCTTCGGCCGTCGATTCCGATGGTGCCCAGCTTCATCACGTCGGATCGCTGGCGGGGGTTGTACGCGATTCGGCACTTCGGATTCAGACAGAATCGGAATGGCGTGGGAACAAACGCCGCTTGAATTCCCTGTTCTTCGATGCTGCCGCCGCTGGACAATCGCAGCACCTCAGGGACGGGTTGTCTTGGGCGAATTCGCCGGCGGCCATCGGGGCGTGTTTCGATGAAACTCTCTGGAACACGGGCGAGCTCCTCCTCTTCGCCTTCCGGCCAGGGATTCTCCGCCGACATATATAGATATCCCGGCTCGTGATTCTCCGTGCCCGCTCCATTGAAACGGTCTCGGGGCAGGATTGGGCCGGGGTTGCCCTGAGTGGGACGCTCTACGCTGTAATATTCCTGCCCGCAATGGCGACAGAACACGAGTGGAAACAAGGCTCGGTCTCTGTTTCCAGGCATGAATTGTTGCCCCCGCAGCGTGAGGTATCGCTGTTCCTCCGGCTCCAACGTGCACCAGACGGTGTCGCCCCGCGTAATGAATTGGTGAAGCCGAAAAGCAAAGAGGGGATAAGGAGAATCCGCTTTCCGGCATTGCGAGCCGGCGAGAAGGTAGCGTTCGATTGCGGCTTCGGCGGTTTCGATTGGTATTTCAAGAAGTGCGGAAAGTTGAGCGGCCGCACCCTCCGGTCCTCGAACTGCCAGAGGAATCTGCCGGATTAAGCGGCCTGTTGTGGTCTCGCGGCGCAATCCGAAGGTGGATTCAATCCATCCAGCGAGTGGATTGGCGCAAAGGGTCTGGTAATCAATCGGTAGTGGAGCCCGGTCCATTGCTGACTGGCGTATCAGGTGGAGAACCGGCGCCTGAGACACATCAAACTCCTGCGTCGCGCGCACCAACGTTTCTGCAATCACCTCACCAGCTGATACAGTCTGGCCAAATATTTTTGTGGCGACATCGGCGACAGCGAGTGACTGGGCCTGGCTGTCTCCTTCGCTGGCCATCGTTGCCGACGTCCCAACACACAGCATTTCCTTGCCATTAAAAGATTCCCGGCAGCGGCGAACGAGCATCGACACGTCGGCGCCCTGTCGGCCCCGATAGGTGTGGAGCTCATCCAGAACCAGGAATCGGAGGTTCTTTGCCCCGTTAACGAGAGGCCGCTCCTCAATTCGTGTGAGGATCAATTCGAGCATCACGTAGTTCGTGAGCAGAATATCTGGCGGATCGCGAAGAATTGACTCCCGCTCCGCGCGTCCTTCCTGTCCAGTGTATCGGCGGTAGGTGACAGGGTTTTTGCCCTCGGGGTATCCACGTTTCAGGAATTTGTCGAGTTCTTCAACCTGGCTGTTTGCCAGCGCATTCATAGGGTAGACAATAATTGCTTGAATACCCTTGCCGGTACCACTCCGCAGAATGTGGTCAACGATGGGGATAATGTAGCATAAGCTTTTGCCAGATCCCGTTCCCGTCGTGAGGACGTAGGGTAGGCCTCGACGTGCAATTCGAGCAGCCTCGGCCTGATGCCGGTGCAGGATTAGAGCTCGGCCAAGGTCATTTTCATGCTCTTTGATGCGAAAGATGCGCGCACATTCATCGTGAAGCACCTCTTGGGTGCAGAGATCGTCAATTGAGCTGCCAGGTTCGAAGGATGGGTTGAGCTGAATCAGGGGGTACGGCCAAAGAAGCCCCTCTTTGATCTGGCGTTCGACTTCCTGGGCGATGCGCGTGTCAGAAATTTTTATGAAGCTTTTTGTGTACGTGGCGTATTCTGAGATTACATGTTGGTGAAGTCCGAATACGTCCATGGTCAATATTCGCTTCCTGGGACGCTAACCATCGCCCGACGTTTCTCACGACGCGAAATTTCTCCAGAAATCGTTGAACAAGCGATCCGCCCGTCGCACGAAACGAGATGCCATTCTAGGGGAAACCAGATCGGGGTAAATGGATCGGTGCGGCAATTTCTGCTTCAGGCAGGACTTGGGACGACACGGGATTTTAACCGGGGTGAAGCCCTTGTCTTGCGTGAGGAAGTCATGGAAGTTGCTGCCGTGCTGCCATGATTGGGGCCTTATATTGAAAAGCCATCTTAATCTCCACACGGTACGGCGGGAGCAAGCTGGTAGAACAGTTTTCGTTCTTGAGAGTTATCCACAGGATAGCAGGTGGTCTGCGGCTCAGACGCGGTTCTCGTCGAGAACTATCCGTCCGCCGCCGTCGCCAGCGTCGTGGGGCGCGCTCCGGCGTCGGCCAAAGCGGGGAACACTTTTTAGTGTAAGAAAGGAGACGGCATTAACCGGTTGAATTTACTCGATCCGAATCGACCGATTCAGGCGGGTAACCGTCACGATCAGTCGGCGAGCCGACAGAAACCGCTTGCGCTTTTGTCGGTTGTCTGCCATGCTCCTGTCTGTTCAGTGACAGAATTGGAGGATGAAAATGACGCTTGATCGCCAGATTGTCGAGATTTCCGCGAATCAGATTTCAACAAAACGGGGATTCCCAGTTTACCGCACAAACCCCAGCGTGCCGCAAAAGAGCGGCCTGCCGACACGGACCAAGCGAATTCATGTTCCCGGTGGCAAGGCCTCCGTCATCGTGGATAACACCACCGGCGAGATCAAGGTTGGCGGGATGGGCTTTTGGTGGGAAGAAGAAGTGGATAGCACCCGCTTCGTCAAGATGTTCCTCGATGGCATCAAGCAGGCGACCGGATTGTCCAAGGCAGGCTTCCAAGTCTTCACACTGGTTTACCACGAAATGCGAGCCAATCCCGGCCGGGATGAAATCAAGCTCAATCAATACGTTGCCAAGGATCACGGCATTAGCGACCGTACCTACCAGCGCGGCGTGCGGGAACTGTTAAAAAAGGAGTTTCTCTACCGCAGCCCCAGCGATGGTGTTTTCTTCGTCAACATCCGATTCATGTTCAACGGCGACCGGCTGGCCTTCGTAAAATCGTACCATCTGAAAGATGCGAGCCGGCAGCAGGAACTGCCTTTGGGCGAAACGCCGGCACTGCCGATGAGCTGACACAGACACGTACCGCCGACAAATTGAATCCGCGATTACGCCGCGCAGCCAGAAGCAAGTCCTTCGGGACGGATTTACGTTCCGTATTTCCGCTGACGAGCCTTCAACGCACCTTCACCACCATCGAGGACGTCCAATACCGCTTGGCGTATCGGACTTGTCGCACATGAAAAGAACCCTCGGATTTCGACTCGTCCAGATTTGCCGTTAGAATCAACGTGAACGACGAGGTCGGCGTCAGTTAAAACTACTAGGTTGGCATTATGCGACGTAGAAATGAATTGTTGGCCATCTTTTTTCCGCAGTAAATCTGGGGCGATGACGTCGGCGATATAACGATTATCGAGATTATCCTCAGGTTGATCTATAACTAGGGGCCCACGACTATTCCTTAGCAGTATTGGAAAGACCGCAGTGCATCGTTGGCCAGCCGAAAGATTTTGGATGGGAACGAATCCAGCCTCACCCACCTGCATCGCAATTGCTATATCGTCATCGTCTAGAACATTTAGAAATTCGGTCCATCGCACGTCCCACATGAGATCATCCATCTTCCAGGCGGCTTGGTTCAGGTCAAGGTGCTTAAGCTTGTCGAACAAGTGGCGCAGGTTTTGGTAGCACTCGGCTTTTCCGTAGCTGTTTACTAACGTCATGAACGAGTCGCCGTCCTGACCTGCCCCCCATTTTGAGGCGCACGGGATGATATAGACTTTCCCGGATCGAAAGGATCGGAAAGTCATGAAGAAGCGTTTTACCGAAGAGCAGATCGTCGTCATTCTGCGGGATATCGCGGCGTCGGATAAGCCGGTGCCGGAGGCTTGCCGGGCGGCGGGGATCAGTACGGCGACCTACTACATCTGGAAGCGGAAGTTCGGCTCGCTTGAGGAATCAGACGTCAAGCGTCTGCGTGAGTTGGAGAAGGAGAACGCGCGTCTGAAGCGCATCCTGGCCGAACACGTCGTCGAGATCGACGCGATGAAGGAGCTGATTTCAAAAAAGCTCTGACGGCCGATGAACGCCGATCATCGGCCAGGTTCCTGATGCAGCGGGAGATATCACAGCGCCGGGCGTGTCAATTGGTGTCGATCGGGCGGTCGAGCCTGATCTACCGATCACGAGGTTGCGACGATGACGCGGCGATCCTCACGCGTCTGAAGGAGCTGGCGATGAAGTATCCACGGTACGGCCATCGCCGGCTGCACGCGATGCTCAAACGCCAGGGCGTCGTCGTCAATCGCAAGCGGGTGCATCGGCTTTGCAAGGTGCATGGGCTGCGCGTGCCGGTGAAGCGTCGTCGCAAGCGGCGTGGCGAGAAGCAGGTGAATCCGCTGCGGGCCGATCATCCGAATCATGTGTGGACGTATGACTTTGTGTGCGATGTCGATGAATCCGGCCGCAAATTGCGGTTTTTGACCGTCGAGGACGAGTTCACGCGCGAGGCGGTGGCGATCGAGGCCGGCACGCGCTTGCCCAGCCGCAAGGTGATTGAGGTGCTGGCCAAGGCTCTGGGCGAGCGTGGCGCCCCGGAGTTTATCCGCAGCGACAATGGCCCGGAGTTCATCGCCAAAGCGCTGATGAAGTGGTTGAAGGAGCGTGGCGTCAAGACGCACCACATCGACCCGGGCAGCCCGTGGCAAAACGGCTTTGGTGAAAGTCTCAACGGCAAGTTCCGGGATGAGTTTTTGAACCTGGAGTTGTTCCATCACCCGGACCACGCGCGGGCGATGAGCCGGCTGTGGCGAAAGCACTACAACCAGGAGCGTCCGCACAGCAGCTTGGATTACGCGACGCCCAGCGAGTTTGCGCTGAAGTGGAAACAGGAGAATACGAGGACGGCTGCGCCGGCGGCTGGGTCATGCGTTTATCGCTTGGGCATCCTCGGGTCGTGATGGGGACGCGCCACAAGCAAGTGGGCCGACCGCGTTTGAGCACGATCGGCCCGACGACCCTCGGATGGCTCAAGCGGTGCTCGGGTTGCTCGCCAGCAGAGCCCTGTCTCCCGCCTGAACGCCTTGGAGTGTAAAGTAGCGACGAAGGAAGCGGAATGTCCGCGACCCGTCCAGCTAAATTGAGGCCGAAAGACTATACGTCCCCGTGCGCCTCACGATGGGGGCCGGTCAGTCCTGCTGATACCTACTCAAGAATTCATTTCGTGAACTGTGGTTTGCGGATCGCTGAAATGTAATCTTAACATTTTGAATCTGGCTGTTTATCTTTTCGACAGTGTTTGCGCGAATGCCACATATCTGATCGCGGGCCTTGCAAATGGCATCGCAATGATCGTAAATCATAGCCGCCAGACCTTGGACTTCATCTTGAAGGGTCTTGCATGTCATTTCAACTTCACCCAAGTGTCGCGTCTCCTCGATTATTTTAATGCAGGAGGAAAGTATGACTTGCTCATCAGGGCTAAGAGCGTTGACTTTCTGTGCGTACTCTTGCTCTCGGAATGCTTGAAACGCCGAAACCGCAGCAGCTAGCTCCCCGTCCAATGCGGCCGTAGCAGCGCTGACCTTTGCCGACAGGCCTTCCGTGAACTCCGAGCGAGTATCGACGATGCTGGCAAGGTTGGTCTGAAGAGCCGCCAGCGCCTTCGCGACAGGCGCAGGCGCGTTCTGTGGAATCTCTATGGGCGCGGAAAGTTGTCGAAAAGCGTTCGTGTCGCCAACAATGGCTTGTTGCAAGGACGTGGGGAGTTGATTCCGCGCTGCGCGAAGCTTTGCTTCCGCAGAAACAAAGGCCTCATATTGTCGCTGCAATTCGAGCATTGCACCTTCTTCCAATTTCGCGAGCGTGGCGCGTTTGTTCTGGAGATCCCAAAGTCGACGCAATTGCTCGTTAAGTCGCTTCAGGCTTCTGTGGAGGCTGGGCAAAAGGTCTCGCGCCACCTCAACCTTCGCGTTGACATCTCGATAGAGTTGCAGAATTTGGACCTCCCCTTCGACACGATCAATAAGTGTCATTCGCGCGCCGGGTTGATCCGCGACGGCTTCGATCTCATGCCAGCCAAGTATCGCGCTCTCGAATGGAACGCGGTCGCCAGATGCCAGCTCACTCACCACTCCGTCCTCTTCGACGATTCGGATTCGGTCCATTGAATCGGCGCGCCGTGTCAGTACGGCTTTCGAGCCGTCTGACCTCTGAACTAAACATTCAATGTAACCCGCGGATCCTAGTATGTGATTAATGTGCTGCTGGACCGCTTCCCGGCGTTCTTTTGGCACAGGCGTATTCAGCACAAACCTGAGGCATTCCAATATCGAAGTCTTGCCAGAACCTTTGCAGCCAATAAGAAAATTCATGCTTGGATTGAAAGCGACCCAAACATCTTTGAGGAATGCGCCGACGACGTGGACAGCAACTATCCTCGTATGACTTGTCGCAGGACGTTCGAGTCGAACGCGATGCGGGAACGACATCGCAGCTTCAAGTTCGGCGTATGAGTTCCCCTCGGTTTGAATCCATGTGCAGCGGTGACGAGCGGCAATATGTTCATGGTGATGGGCGTCGCTAGATTGGACACAAACTGCGTGCGGGATCAGGTGGCCCTCTTTAGTGCGCGCGGAGCCCCTAAAAAAGGACGCCGTTGAGATTTCGCGGACCTCCAGTGCCGTGAAGAGATCCCTATTCACGAATCCGAGAAATGCATCGTCATCATAAACATCGTCAATGCTTCGTGAGTTCTCCGGTGCTTTGCACTGGTGCAAGTGCGCGGGTATGAAGAGCGACCCTTCATCCCTAAAAAAGTGCGCCACATCAACGATATTTGAGCGAAAGCCGGAAGGGTATGACCCAGTGTCCTCGTAAGTGAGCTTTTCTCGTGCCTTGGTCAGAAGATAGTTGAAGTCGTCAGGTTTGGCGGGGTCGACCGCAATAATGCAGTGGAAGTAGTAGTCTTTGTTGACTTTTTTCCCCAGCGCGTCGACGAATACATTCAACTCGGCACCGGGAACTAAGCAGGTGTTCGGACATAGTTGTTGAAGTTGCTCAAGTTCTTGTTTGCTGGGAAACTGTTGATGCCGGAGGACAACTGCATATCGATATTCCAAGTCCGTGAGTTGCTTTGACAGCTGCGCACAGGCGTCTGCGGCCTTGTACTCGTAGTCATCAACACCTGGATAGTGTACGTGAAAATCTGCTTTGCCATATGTGGCGCCTGCGCTCACATTGGCAGCCTTTAGCTGCTCGATGAATGAGGGGACCGTAGTCGACATGGGCTAAATCCTAGTCCGGAAAATACCACCGAATGGCGTAAACCCAAGGCTACTCGTTGCTTCGCCCTGATGCCAGGCTGCTAACGTATGTAACCGTTGTTTTTGAGCCACGGCTCGATGGCCTGCTCAAGAATGTCCTGCAGCGTGCTCGGCTCGACCCCGCTCAATTGGCGCTCCAGCGATGCCCTCTTAAGTGCGGCCGCAAATTCCGAGCGAATTCGTGTACTGATTGCCACGCGGCTTCGTGGCGACGAAATCGCTGGCGTGTTGGTTGCTTTCTCGCTGGCCTTCGGCCCGTGAACAAATTCACGCTCACGCTGCGGATTGACACTCGGAGCGGAGGGCCGCGTTGGATGAATTCCGTCGGTCAATGGTCGCCTTTCCGTCATACATCCCTCCCTATGGTGCTGATCATGCTCGGCGCTGTCCGCTCAACGGCCGCGAACGGAAGAATTTCGAAGAAAATCTCCTTCACCTCCTCGGCGGCGTCGCGCGCCCGCCGGCCCATGTTCCAGACGACTTTGCCCTGGCCCGGCGCATCGGCATAAATCTGCCGGAGCGTCATAGCCTGTGACGCCAGCGGTAGGTTCAATGCTGCCGCGGCGTCGATCATGTCCGCCGTCAGTCGATAGGTCTTACCGACCATGCTGAGCACGACGATGGCATTGGGTACTCCACCGCGAATATCCTGCGAGACCCGCAGCACTTCCGTGGCCTGGGCCAATGCCCTGACCTCCAGTATCGAAGCCTTGCACGGCACTATCGCCAGATCCGCCCGAAGCAGCAGCGCCCGGCTGGTTTCGTTTTGACTGCCCGGACCGTCGGCGATGACGTAATCGGCTTCGCCATTCAGAATCGGAAGCCCGCTCAATATTGCATCCGGATCATCGAGGCGGACGGACCGGACTTGCGGAGCCGCCTCGGCAATCCACTCTGAACTGGAATGCTGCATGTCACAATCCGCGAGGGTGACCCGGTGACCCTGCTCGTGGAGCCAGGCTGCCAGGTGAACAGCGATGGTGGATTTGCCGACGCCACCTTTGGTATTTGCGATTGCAATAATCATCTTCAAGCGATAGCACGATTGCAGGCCATCACGCAAGCATTATTTTCTGATGGATTGCTGCAACGCTTTCAGGTCAACGGGAAATCAACCTATCGAGCATGCAAGCCAGACGAATTACGCTATGTCTTACATGATGTCTTGCTCGCCAGACGGCCGGCCCGCACGCCGACAGTCACGCTGGCCAGCGGGATTGAAAGCGTGCCAACGTGCATGCAAGCCATCCGGCAGCCATCGGAAATTTCCCCTGCGACAACGCCAATCCAATCGGCCACCAACCGAAGCCCATCGCTGCCCTGCGAGCATTTTCACCGTGAAAAACTGCCTAAGCACTGCTTAGGGGAGAAGTGTGACATAAAAATATGTGCTTGCGATTATGCATGGGCGGTGAATGCTCCTGGGACGGTTCATCATGTTGGCGTAGGTTATTGAGTATTGGCAATGGCGTTGGCAACTGCCCTTGCAGCGGGTGCGGAATTGTGCTCGGCATGTTCGGCGTGACGCCTCGGCATGCCGGTCAGCGGCAGGGTCCGCGACCGGAATCAGTTGCTCTCAAATGGGCCTGACGCCGACAAAATGCTTCGAGCTGTTGAGCAGCCGATGTGCCGAAGTCCTCGGCGTAGGCGGCGATGCCAGAGCGGAAGGTCTCTTGTAGCCGGCCCGCCTCGCTGGGAACGCAGGATTGGGCGGCCTGGTCAATGGCCTCCAACAACTCGATAAGGGTCTCAGAATGTTGCAGGGTGATAGCCCGCACCTCAGCGGCGGATGGACGAACGACGCCGTTTTCATCCCGGCCGAAATGGCCAGCGGCGATGGCGGCGGAAAGCGGCCTGGGCACCGGAAACCTTGCCGTAACCGTGCGGGGATGAGGCGCTTTGCGAACCAGTGGCTTCCTGAGACCGCTATCGCCTGGAGCTTTCGACTCGATCACCGGCGCTGCGATCGGTGCGGAGCCCTCCATCTTCGGAGCAGCGTCCCGAGTTCCCGGCCGGGCGTCGACGACAATATCAATGCCGGCGTTGCGTGCCCGAATGGCCTTGCCAAAGTCGTCGGCGGCTTCTTCACCAAAAGCCTGGGCATAGGTGTCAATGAGCGTCTGCCACCAGAGTTCCAACCTCTGGGCTTCGCCGAATAGCCGCTTCCGCAATCGCTCCTGTTCCTCCGGAGCGCGGGCCACCTCGCCTGTCATGGGATCAAACAGGCGGCGGCGGGCATCGCCGATGAAGTTCAGATCCCGCAGTGTCGCCAGAAGCTGACGTCCCTGCTCATCGTGGATGGCCCGAAGGTTTTCCGGCTCGGCGTCTTCATCGGTGAGGATTCCCGCATCCAGAGCCTCGGGCAACGGGGGCGGAAAACTCTCCTTAAAATCCCACCGCAGGTGCTGCACCAGTGATGGCTGCGGCTCGGACGCCAACGGCGGGGCGACAACTGTGGCACTCTGCCCGGAGGCAGATGAATCGCCGCTCCATCCGATTCGAAGCTGGTTAGAGTTGTCGGCCTCGCCTCGTGATCCGCGGCGCTTCATCGCCGTGCTTCCGGCGAACATGGCGGCGACGGAATGCCGCCGGTTTGCCTTTCACTGACGGCCTGGGCCCATTTGCCCACGCCGTTGCGATACCAATAGCGCGCCATCTCGGCGTCTTCGAGTCCGAGCACCTCGCCGGTACCCTCGGTGGTGCGGCGATCCTCGCGCCAAAGACCCACCTCCTGTCCATTGTCATAGAAGACAAGAAGGTGGGTTTCGGTCCGGTCGCGGCCGATTTCCTGATGGTCGCGGAATCGACGGGCAAACTCCGGGTAATGCATCACCGGCTGATGCCCTGTTCCACGCCTGCAAACTCCTGAGCCAGGCGATCGGTAAGCACGCGGTTTTCGGCGGTGGCGTTGATGGTCCATGCCTTTTCACTGGCTCGATAGGTAAATCCATGCTCCTTTAATGCGGCCAGCACATGCTCCTGGGGCTTGTCGATGAATTTGAAGAGGCGTTGCTTGAAGCGCCGGTCTTCCCCCATCTCAAAGCCTTTGGAGGTGCATGAGAAAATCGCCTTATAAGCCGGCCCCCAGTTTTTGCCGGCTTCCTGCCCGTTTTCAGTGCCGGTCTGGCTCTCGCTTGCCGGCGCCGGTTCCGCGACGGCGGTGGCTGCACCGGTCGTCTGGTTCTCAGCGGATGTGTCGGTGATCTGTTTCTTGCGTGTCATAGGATTCCCCTTGATGTGTAGTCGATTTGACGCCCTGGCCAATCGCCGGACGATTTGGTCATCATGACAGAGAATGCTTAATGAATGGTTAACGCCGACGAAAAAAAAGCACCGGCGGTTGAGCCGGTGCCAGAGTGGTGACAATTCTCGTTGTGCATCAACGCTTTATGCTTCGATCAATGCACCCCGCTCATTGCGAACCCAATCTGCCGCCCGCTGGGCCTGGCCGGCGGCGGAGACAACCAGTTTCTTGTCGGATTTCAGTTGCTTGAGCCATCCGGACAGGTAGGCGGCCTGGTTCTCGATGAGCGTCGGCTGAATACCGGCATGAGAGCAGAGAAACGCGGCCGACATCTCCGCGACAAGCTCTTCCTTACCGTAGTCGGGCGAGCCGAACGGCTTGGGGGCGGTGTCCAGCTTCCGGTCCAGCCGTGAGCTGTGGCCGGTGCTGTGAGAAAGCTCATGAAAGAGCGTTGAGTAATATTCCTCCACGGATGCAAACCGAGTTCGCTCCGGCAGGTGAACGGAATCGGTTGACGGGCGATAGTACGCCTGCTGTCCGCCATCATGCTCGACGGCTGGCCCGCCGGCGTACCCGCTGGCGATCTGCTCGGCAGCTTCAATCGGCTTGAAGTCGATCGGTTCAAACTTCACTGCGTCAGGGATCTCAATCCCGTCAATTTGTTCAGCATTGAAAATCTTGTAATACCGCATGACCGGTACGGTGGTCGCCTCGCCGGTCTGTTTGTCGGTCGTGTCGTACTTCTTCCAGAAGACGACCATAGACGACTTCTCACCTTTCTTGACCATCCCGCCGCGTTCCTTCGCCTGATTAAAGGTCATCCAGTAGGACGACCCGTAACCGCGCGCAAAGGCGGTGAACGCCAGCAGAAAAACATTCACGCCGCGGTACGGCTTGCCGGTGTTGAGATTCCGGGGATGCCCGGCCTTGGACCGGCCAAGGATCGGCGACCGCCACGGGACCACACCCGCCTCCAGCATGGCGACAATCTGATCAGTGACCGTCTGGTAAAGATCGAAACATGACATAACACGTACTCCTTCAAAACAAGGGGCCGAAGGTCTCAGGGGTTGTGGACCAACCACACCCCCGCCTCAGCCTTCATTGGAGGAAGTCCGGCAGCGACCGTAGCGCAGGGGTCAAGGAGGAACCGTCGGAGAAGAGGCTCCATGTACGCATGGAGTAGTTCCTTGACGCCGAGCAGCGGTCGCTAAACTGGGACTCCAAGTCTGAGCGGGGGATTTCTGCTGTCGGCGCGCGGCAACTGCCCAGCGCTAATGCGAGCATTTGGGTCTAAAAGCAGGGGCGGAGTAAGAATTCCCGCGCCTGCAAGAAAGCATTTGCTCCCAAGGCGGGATCATGGCATAATTGAAGAACGTGGCATGAGGATTATTTCACGCAAGCGCCTGCGGGAGTTCTGGAAGCATCGTTCCTACGCTGATGCCGAGCAGCCGCTGAAGGCCTGGTTCCGCGAAGCGTCGAAAGCCAACTGGAGCAGCCCCGCGGCGATCAAGGCGATGTACCGCAGCGCCAGCCTCGTGGGGAGTAGTCGCGTGGTCTTTAACATTGCCGGCAACAAATACCGGCTGGTCGTGAAGGTGAATTACCCGTATCGCGTGATGTACATCCGCTTTGTGGGTACGCACCGGCAGTACGATGCAATCGACGTAACGGAGATATGAAACATGGAAATCAAACCAATCAAGAGCGATCGGGACTACCGCCGGGCGCTGAAAGAAATCGACACGCTGATGGACGCCAAGGCCAAGACCGCCGCCGGCGACCGATTGGACGTGCTGGTGACGCTGGCTGAAGCATGGGAGGAGAAGCATTATCCGATCGACGCCCCGGACCCGGTCGAGGCGATCCAGTTTGCCATGGAGCAACGGGGACTTTCCCGGCGTGATCTGGAGGCGTACATCGGCAGCCGCGCCCGCGTCGCGGAGATTTTGAACCACAAGCGTTCCCTGACGCTGGCGATGATCCGCAAACTGCATAGCGGGCTGGGCATTCCCGCAGAGGTGCTGATTCGGGAACCGTGGTCGTTGCGCTAATCAATATGGGTGTGGCGACCATGCCAAGACGGACATTGCCGAGGCCGAAAAGAGCGGAAACCCAAATCAAAGATTGTTATCGTATTGCACAACGTTGGGGATGTCGTTTGCAGCACCGCCATGCCTCTTCTGCGCTGAGATCCAACGATCCATCAGCGGGTCCTTCACGACGATATCGGAAATAATCTTCCACGGAATCGTCACGTCAAACGCGCCTTCTGCAAAAGACGCCACCGCATATGGCGAGAACGTGATCGTAATTCCCTGCGGCCCCAAAACGAACGCCTTCATATCACCCGCTTTGAGATTCTTCATCGTTCCATCCACGACGAAACTCGCCTGCTTCTCGCGCAGCGCCGTCAGACAATATCCCGAAAGTCGGCTCTGATAGTCCGAATCGGGAAGAAACAGATCACCCATCTTCATTTCATGTAGTTTTCCCGATAGAAGCACGAAATTTCGGGATTCAATCCACTCGTTGCCGTGTGCTCCTCCGTCATCGCTGTAGGTATGCACGCGCAAACTGATCAGCGAATTGCAGTAGTACGCGATAGTTGACCTCACGATGTTCTCATCGCGAGACAGCTCCCGATCCTCGCCCGATTTTGGCCACCCGTCAGCAGGGAACTTGCTATCCGATGCGAATTCACTGGCGATATCTGCTCGCAACCGACTTTCCACGGCCTTGGCCAGCGGCGAATCTGAAAGAAACTCCGGGCGGCAATATGAAATAGTCACCTTGCTCCCCTGAGTAAAACTCAGCGATGTGTCGTCCGCGATGCGCTGAAGGGTCACCGGCAACTTTCGGATTCCGTCCTTGCTCGACCATGTCATTACAACCTTGTCGTCGTCAGCGTCCATATCTCCCGAGAAGCTGCCGGTGCCATCTCCCGTCACGGCCTCCTCGTGCAGTTCCAGCTTCTGGCCATCAATGGTTCCGATCAATTCCAAACGCTCCCCGAGCGCCTCGTAAAAGTAGGACCCCGTCACCTTCCGCAGCCCGGACCAGGTCTCGATCGGCACGTGCAACTCGACTTGTACCTGACCATTGTCCCCGATTTTGCCGACATACCAGGTCGTGCGAACAGGCATTGGACCCGGCTCACCGCTGAACGCCGTGTTAAGCGTTAATCCCGTGATCAAAAGGAAAAGTCCGAAAGCGATTCTGGTTGGCTTACACATAAGCGTACTCCTTTACGCAAACATTCCAGGATGGTCTTCATTACCACAGATGCTTTCCTTGGTTACCACGTTACTTTGGCTTTGCCTCATCTTCGGAGAACGGATACCAGTGCCCGAAGATGCCGAGAAATGTGCCGCTGAACTTGTCGTCATTCACCGATGCGCGAGCCGATCCAATCGAGAACAGGTAATAGTTGGAAGAATGGGTCTCCAGTGCCGCATCCAACAGCGCCGAGCCGGCGGACCCAAAGTGTTTTGTACCCCCGGCGGTTAAGCACCATTCCCTAAGGCTGGCCTCATTGGGATTTGTAGCGAGAGCAATCACTCCTATAACCGCGGCAGCCACAGTCCAGATGGTCCGCCTCATTTGTTTTTGCGCTTCGATTGGTGCCTCCTCAGCGCGCCTCGCGAAGTGGGCCTGTATCGTGACGAAGCGCTGTTCCGCGGAAAGTCTGAATAATTTGTCTCTTATCGATTTGGCTGCGAAGGATCTGCCCAAAGGCGGGCAAAGGGCGACGAAGATTATCCATGCCCAAAGCCAAAAGCCACCGACACCGAACAGGTACAATAACACATAGGTCGCGAGAACCCTCGCATACCACGGAAGTTTTGAAGCGCCAGTGCGGTCGCGATGCTCTGGGTCTTCCAGTTTGTCATCGACATACATCTTAACAAGTTGGGAGTGTTCGAACTCGGAGATGTCGCCACTTACGACATTAGGGGCGAGCAAGCGTTTCCGCAAAGCGGCCTGGGTGTCCGGAGAGATATTCATCGACGATCCTTATCTTATGAAGACGGTTACTACGTTACTTTGGCTTTGCGTCGTCCGAGGGCAACGGATACCAGTGCCCAAAGACGCCAAGAAAAGTGTCTTCCCTGTCATAGGTCGGAAGGCGAGCAGATCCAATCATGAACAGGTAATAGCTGCGAGAATGCGTCTCCAGCGCCGTATCAATCTGCGCCGAACCGGCGGCTCCTGCCTTAGCACGCCCGATGGTTAGGTACATTTCTCTAAGGCTGGGCTCATTGGGATTTGTAGCGAGAGCAATCACTCCTATAACCGCAGCGGCCACAAACAAAATGGTTCGTCGTAATTTGCTTTTTTCCTCCTCCACCTTCTCTTCGGCGCGCATTGTGTAGAATGCCTTAATCCGCACCAATCGCTCGTCTTCCGGGAGGCGCCTAAAAGAGGCGCTGAAAATGTCATAACACAGGTCGGCGACACCCATAATGATAAATGCCGACGGAATAAGAAATAGCCACCACCAGCTATACGTGCAAGCCACCCCTATAATCGCGAAAAGTGGCAAACCCCAGAACCAGAAATATAACCAACACTTTTTATCATAATCGTACATCTCGTAGATTTGCAAAACTTCAGTGCTAGAGAATTTGTTATCGCCAGGGGCGAGCAGCCGCTTACGCAGGAGAGCCTGCATTTCTTTTGGTATAGCCATCGCTTAATCCTTTCCTTTAGGACCGACCCACTGAACGCGCCCGGCCGTTTCTCAGGAGAATAACCCGAACTATCGCCAGAAGTCACGGATGATGCTTGAAGCTCAGGCGGCCGAGGGATTGACAGGGCTCCCATACCATGATCACCTCGAAGCGGCAGCCTCATGCGCCGACCGGCACTAATCTACTCCCTTGGGTGCGAAGCGGCGGCTTGGGTCGTGGCCGCGTTGGATTTCACCTGACGTTGCAAAGTGGTCCGCTCGGCATCCTGGTCCCTGCGACGCTTTTCGGCCAATTCCCATTCGGGCGTGTTGGCGACCAAGACCTCTTCTTCCCAGGGGGGCAGGGGGGGCAGCTGCAACTTATCACCCGTTACAGACGATGTCGTTGCAGGCTGCGAGGTGACATGTGAATCACGCCCGGCGCCGGCTAACTCATAGTGATATCCTGGAGGCGGCGGGCTATGAGGGCCCGGCATGGTGAACACCGGCCGTCGCCGCTCTTTCTCCAGAGCATCCATCCTCTCCTTCTCCTTGGCCCGAAGGGAATTCCTCTCGTCGTTGCGGTGACGATAGATATCTACCAGCGCTGCCACGATATACACCAGCACAACCAAAGCAATGACGCGCTCCCAAAACTCCCGGCGCGTCAGACGACGTTTGAAAACGCTCATTGCGTGTCTCCAATCTTGGTGATCGTGCAACTGTTATCGAAGCTACCCCACAACCGGCTATATGTAACCTGAATAGAGTAGTTGCCAGGTGTTTCAAATGCACAGGGGATTGTCGTGGTGCTGTAGGCGTGGACCATCGGAGCGAGATATTTTATGGTCAACTGGTGAGAACCAACACCAGTGGTAAACGGGATACGAAAGCCATCGACCAGCGATCCCTTTCCTACGGGCTGTCCATCTATGGCTACCTCGGGGATGACGTCTACAAGTTGGAAGACCCCATCAAATACAACGGTTCCCGACACTGCTGGTTGCGTGACCTTGGTACCTGGACCGGCATTTGGAGCGCTAGGATTATTTCTCCAGAAGATGTCTGTCCCGACGACGATGATGGCCGCTAGGCATATCAGCGCCAGGATCGATTTCATTGTCAGTCTCCTGCGAAAAGAGGCAATCAGCGGTCGGATGATTTCCGCGGCGCGTTGCCTTAGAGAGTTCATACTGAATCGGTTCGCCTGCATATTGTTGGTGACGGTCGCAATGTCGTCGCGAATCTGACTGGCCTTCTGGTAGCGCAGCTTGACGTCCGTGTCCAGGGCTTTTAGCACCACCTCATCCAGACGAACGTCAACGTGCACTGTTTTCGATGGCAATGCGAATCGCCCCAGCGGCAGTTCGCCGGTTAACAATTCGTAAAACACCACGCCCAGCGAATAAATGTCAGCCCGATGGTCAACTGAATGTGACCGCTTCTTCTGCTCCGGTGACATGTAATCAGGGGTTCCAAAGACGGCACCCGAAAGGGTTAAGCCGCTATCTATACCCGTCTGACCCAGCAGCTTTGCCAAGCCAAAATCGGCAATCTTCACAACCCCGGCATTGTCCACCAAGACGTTTTCAGGCTTCATGTCCCGATGCACGATGCCTTTGTCATGCGCGTACTGGAGCGCGTCGCAGATTTTGGGGACGATGCTGAGTGCTTCGGAGGGAGTCATCCGGCGGGCATTCATTAGCTGACGAAGGTTAGCGCCTTCGACGAACTCCATGACGAAATAAAATAAGCCGTTGCTGTCGCCGAAGTCGTAGATAGTGACGATGTTCGGGTGATTGAGCTTGGCTAGTGACTGCGCCTCACGGCGAAACCGCTCGACGAAACCGGATGTGGCCGCTGTCTCAGCCGAAGGCAGGATTTTAATTGCTACTATGCGATCAAGTTGGCGCTGGCGGACTTTGTAGACAACCCCCATGCCACCGCGACCGACCAGTTGCAGAATCTCAAACTGCGGCAACCTGCGAGCGACTTCCGCGAGATCGCCAATGTCGATCGATCCGCCGGGTCCAGAGCCTTCGCCAGCCGGTTCGACCGGAGGGTGCGTGTCGGACTTCACCGCCGCAAGCAAAAGGCAATGCTCGCACAGGCCGTGCGGCGCCTCGCTTGTGACCGGGTTGCCGCATCGATCGCATGGTTTCATATCGCTCACCACCCGTCATAGAAGCAACCCAAAACTGCGTCGCCCTCGGCGTCATGGCTTAATCTGATCCAAAGCAGACCGAATCAGGTCAATAGAAATGGGACATTCGATCGTGATGGTTCTTGCGTCAACTTTTGATGTCACGTTCGCAGCTACGCTTGCTGCCGCTTTCGTGTCCGCATCTGCATCGGCTTGATTGGCATCCTTGATGGTCTGCAATTTGAGTGTTTCCAAACTCGACTGTATGGCATTTGCTTCCTCCGCCGTCTTAGCCACGATGCTGGAGCGGACCATGACTTTGGCGCCTTCTTCGCTGACGGCCACCCAACCTTCATTCAGTTGATTCATGGGGTCATTCTTTGTATTGCCGAAGTGTGACAGATCTCTTCCACAGACGTATACCAGTTGCCCTGGCTGGATGCCGGCACAGATGGTAGCGTCAGGGTCTATTGTGCCAATCTTCGAGTCGATCGCCGTCAGGGCACTTTTGGCGTTCTTCTTAATGGGCGAAACGATTATCAACCCTTGTTCATTGAAGGCGACGTACAGGTTTCCCTTCTCGTTCTTCATCGAGAGGATTCGTGGATCTTCTTCGGACGGGTCACTAGCTTGGGCCGCGTCAGATGCCCCAGTCGCGGCCAACTTCATAAAGAACTCTATTCTGGCGATATCGGCATGCGCGATCAGCACCCAAGCATCGTTACCCACGTCGCGGCCATATACCGTCACGTCGTGGATGTCGTCGGGGAACTTTACCCCCGCGATAAGGTTGACCATGTTGATGGCTTGCTCGTATCCATCGATCTTCTCCAAACGCTGTTCCACTGCTTGCCAGGTTTGGGATTTCTGAATCGCGTCTACGTCAACATGCACGACCCACTTGGCATCGGAGGGAACCTGATGCGGATCAAAATTATCTGCATGAAGCCAAGTGGCCGAGCAGAGAAACAGTAAGAAACCGACAGATAATTGAAGATGGTAACGCATGATCGAATCCTTCGAGTTTAATACCCACTGAAGACGACATTGGTGATAATAGACTTGGCAGGGGTAGGACGATTAATTCGTAATGATGGTTTTGCGTCATTCGGGAGCGCCTATTTTGGTAACTCTGCCCTTGCCGCATTGATCGCACGCTTTCATAAAGTCCTCACCGATCAGAGAAGCAATGCCGCTGAAAGGTTACAAAACTAAGAGATGGCTATCTGCCCACCGCCAACCTCAAATCTTGCAGTTCATCTTCGATATCCTTCTCGCTGTCAACGGTTTGCGCGATTTCCTCACGAATCAGTTCGCGGTATCGCTGTTTAAGACGATGTGCGGCTACCTTCACCGCGCCATCGGTCTTTCCAAGGTGCTCGCCGATTTGCGCGTAGCCAGGTCGCTCTCCAGTCAGGCCCACTTTCAATTCTTCAAAGAGACGGCCGTCGCCTTTGGCGACCATCTCTGCGCTAAGCGCGTCGAGCACCCTTGCCAGCAACGTCCTCGCCCAGTGCCGATCAAAAAGCTTCTCGGGCGTCGTGTTGTCCCGTGGTTCGTTTGCGTATCGCGACTCCGCGGAACCCGCATCCAGCGATACCGGCCGTTGCTTCCCTCCCCGCTTTAGAGCATTTGCGTAATCCCTTTCATTGGCGAGAAAATTCCTGACCGCGACCAGCAGGAAGGACCGAAACCGACCCTTTTCCCGACCGACCCCGTCGAGCCATTTCTTCTCCATCAACTTTTGAAAAAAAGATTGTGTGAGGTCTTCGGCGTCGTGCGGTGCGTAATTCTGTCCCCGCACAAATGCGTACACCGGATACCAATAGCCGGAGCATAACTGTTGCAAAGCCGATCGCGCCGCCGGATCATCGCCTTTAGCAGCGAGCACGATGGTCCACCGCGTCACCGCAAAGCGACCGTTAGACGGGCGCGGCATGTTGGGTCCGTCCTGACCGGGCATGCCGTAAGTATCGCTGGCGGATAAAGGTGGGGCAAGTCGCCCGGTGCTTTTAACGCGAACAGATATATGGCGACAATTGATTTTGGTGGACATATTTCTGCGAATCGCCCAATAACATTGTCATTGCTTCATGTTGGAAGGGCGGGCCTTTGCAGGCCCGCCCCGTTGATGTCGGCGGCTTATTCCTTGACTTCGGACAAGACGCGGAGCGTCAGCTTTCCGTCGAGAGGAATCGCATCGACCTGGATGTTGAAGCCTTTGCCATCCTTGTGGGGCCATGCGGCGCCAATTCGGGTGAAAAACCCCTTGCTGCCTTCGCGGTCACGAACCTGGTAGACGATGTGGCTCGGTGACTTGGAAGTGGTGGTTTCAGTCTTTTCGGTAGTGCTCATGACGTTTCTCCTTCGTTTTAAGTTACGGACCGCGACCATCGCGGCCTGACGGCACGTGAAGAAAAGCCGAGTGAGTCCGGGGCGCAGCGCACCGGGCCAGTAGCGAAAATTGGGGGAGACCGACAGTCTGTGACTGTCAGGGGGAACCGATTTTCCACTTGCCCGGCCCGGCCTCGGCTTTAACGTGCCCGTCAATCAGGCCCGCGTGTTGTCGGACCGCTTACAGTGAATAGGAGAAAACACTGAGCAGTGAAATGATCTGAAACTGCCCTCGAAAAAACAACCAAGCCAAAAACGTAGTTGCGATACCGCGACAAACGCCAGGTGAGATTTATCAGGATGGCCACAGCCGTGTTCACAGGCATGGATGGTAAAGGACCGCAGCAGCGGCGGTGAAAAGTGATGACGCAGACGGAATCCGGAAAATCCATGAAAGAAGAGGCGGTCAGCGGCCATTAAGTGAGTGACGCAGACGCATCATGTGAGCGAACGCGGATCTGGCAAGTGGAATTCACTTTTGATGAAAGGGTGCCCTATGAGTGAGAACACGACAGAATTGACGAAAATCACGAAAAAGGGTGGCGATGCGACAGACGTGGCCGTGGCCGCTGGTTTGGGCGGCGCCCTCGGCCTGACAGTTGGGATGCTTGCGGCCGGTCCCATCGGTGCCATCGGTCTCGGATTGATCTATGCGGCTCAGTGCGCGCTTTGTGCGGCGACTGGTCATGAACCGAATTCATATGACGTAAGCTGATGCACGACCGACGGCGAAGCTTTGGCAAACGATTCAATGGGTTGGTTGGCGTTAACCATTTGTCAAGCATTTATGTGTTAGCATGACCCATGCTGCGCATCATTCAGAACGTGTCGTCGGCTGGGGCCAAGACGTACTACGGCACCAGCGACTACTACACCGAAGGCCAGGAGCGTGCCGGGATCTGGCGCGGCGAAGGTGCTGCACGGCTGAATTTAAGTGGAAAGATTGATAAGGCAGCGTGGGAATCGCTGTGTGACAATCGCCATCCGGAAACGGGACAGACGCTCACGGCTCGCCGAAAATCCGAGCGCCGGGTTGGGTACGACTTCAATTTTCACATGCCCAAAAGCGTGTCGCTCCTGCACGCTATCACCGGCGACGAACGTATCGTCGATGCGTTCCGCGGTGCGGTTCAGGAAACCATGGACGAAATGGAAGCGGAAATGAAAGGCCGCGTGCGGCGGAACGCGAAGAATGAAGATCGGATAACCGGCAATATGGTGTGGGGTGAATTCATTCACCTGACCTCGCGTCCGGTGGATGGCGTCCCTGATCCCCACCTGCATTGCCACGCATTCGTGCATAATCTGACGTTCGACGGGCAGGAGCAGCGGTGGAAGGCCGGGCAGTTTGGGGACCTGAAGCGCGACGCGCCCTATTTTGAAGCAGTTTTTCATTCGAAGATGGCACGGCGGATGGAGGATCTGGGGCTGCCCGTCGATCGGACGAAAAAGGGTTGGGATATCGAGGGATTCGACAAAGCGACCCTGGACAAGTTCTCCCGCCGCAGGGCGTTGATCGTGGAAGTCGCCGAGAGAGAAGGTCTGAACACCGGGGCTGGAAGGTCAGACCTCGGCGCCAAGACCAGAGAACGTAAGAACAAAAACATGACGATGACGGAGCTGCGTCAGGAATGGATGTCACGGCTGACACCTGGCGAGCAGTCTGCGCTGGCGAAAGTCGAAAGGCGAATCGGCGGGCCGGCAATCGCTGAAAGAGAATCGGTCGCGCACGAAGCTGCATCGATGGCGGTGGAACACTGCTTTGAACGGAAATCCGTCGTTGCCGAACGAGTACTCTTTGCCGAAGCGCTCAAGCGGTCCGTGGGACAGGTTTCGCGCGAGCGCGTTGAGCGGGCCGTCGCAGGCCAGAATCTCCTGATGGGCGAGCGTGATGGCCGGCGGGTGGCAACAACCGCAGGCGTGCTCGCGGAAGAAAAGGCAATGATCGATTTTGCCCGCGATGGGCTTGGGACTTGCGCCCCGTTTGCACTCGGCGATCACACATTCAATCGCGAGTGGCTGAATAAGGAACAGCGGCAGGCGGTGGAGCATGTGCTGCAATCACGAGATCGCGTGATCGTCGTCCGTGGTGCGGCCGGCACGGGCAAAACCTCCATGATGCGAGAGGCCGTGGAGGGCATTGAAGCGGGCGGAACGAAGGTATTCACTTTCGCGCCTTCCGCCGATGCCAGCCGGGGTGTTTTGCGTACCGAGGGGTTCAAGGACGCTGATACGGTGGCACGCTTGCTCAAGGATGAACGCCTCCAGCAATCCGTCGCTGGGCAGGCACTATGGATTGACGAAGCGGGCCTTTTGGGAACACGCACCATGGCCCAGGTGTTCAACCTGGCGGAGCGATTGGATGCCCGTGTTGTTTTATCCGGGGATACCCGCCAGCACGGTGCCGTAGAAAGAGGAGCCGCGCTGCGCTTGCTGGAGGAGGGGGCCGGGATTGTGCCGGCTGAAATCAGGGACATTCAGCGGCAGAAATCGAACTACAAGCAGGTGGTCAAAGCCCTCAGTGAAGGGCGGACGGTGGATGCCTTCCGCCAGCTCGATCAGTTGGGGTGGATCAAACAGGTCGACCGTTCCGAGCGATACAAGATTTTGGCCAGGGATTACGTACAGGCCATATCCAAGGGCGAGAGCGCACTGGTCGTCTGTCCCACGCACCTGGAAGGGAAGTGGGTGAGCGACGAAATTCGTTCGGAGTTTCGCCGAACCAACCGAATCGGGCAGAATGAGCGCGAGTTTACAGTTTTGGAAAATGCGAATCTCACGGTGGCGGAGCGGCGAGATGGGGTCAATCTGTTACCGGGCGACGTGCTGGTGTTTCATCAGAACGCACCTGGCTATCGCAAGGGCCAAAGGCTAACGGTGGGCGAGCAGCCGTTGCCGTTGAAAGACGCGGAGCGTTTTACGGCGTTTCATTCGAATATTCTGTCGCTGGCTGAAGGCGACTCGATTCGCATCACGCAGAACGGCAAGACCGTCGACGGTGCTCATCGTTTGAATAATGGCGCAATCTTTCGCGTCAATGGGTTTACTGAATCGGGCGACATTCAGTTGGCTAACGGCTGGGTTGTGGCCAAGGATTTCGGTCACCTCACCCGCGGGTATGTCGTCACCAGCCACGCAAGCCAGGGCCGCACCGTCGATCGCGTACTAATTGCCCAGTCCACCGAGTCTTTCCCGGCCTCATCGCAGCAGCAGGCCTACGTCTCGATTTCCCGAGGCCGTAAAAACGCCACCATTTACACGGACGACAAGGGCGCGCTGCTCGATGCTATATGCCATTCCGATGATCGGCTCACCGCGACGGAACTCTTATCGGGACGAGATCACCACGACCGCGCGGTGGCGATCGGCCGCATGCAGCGGCAGGCGGAGCGAACAGTCGAGCCGGAGCGAAAATCACCAGAAATAGAAAGGACGACATATGAGCGATAAACTTTTGGACAGATACACGGGACGAAGGTCTTCGACCGAAGGTGAAGCTGATCGGTACGAAGTCGATGGCGGGAGCGAAGACCTGGGCGCGTTCGGCTGGATGAGGGGAACGCGCGAGCGGGCTGTCATGCTGGAGCTGCGCCGAAAAGACGGCACCATCGTCGCCGTGGCCTATGGTTTCATTAACCGGGTGGAGTTCAATTCGATCGATGGCATTACACTTCGATGCGGTCAGGAGAAGATTTCAATCAAGGGCCGCGGGCTGAACGCTGAACTTCGCCCCCAAATCCGCCTGTTTCAGGGGATCACGCGGCATCGGGTTCCGTGGATTCAGGAAGCGGACGCCTCCTCGGCTTTACAGGCAGGAAAGAATGGCGTGGTGGTTGAGTCCATTGAGTGGTGAGCCGTGGGCTGGCCTTTGAAGGTTCACCCTGCCCCTAAATTTCGCTGACAGTTTTGGTTATTCTGTTCCAAATGCCAGAAAGGATCACATCAGATCATCGTGACGCGCTGCTTCGCTACAAAGAAAAGTGCGAGCGGGATTTTGAATTCGTCGGCTTTCTCGATTACCGAGGGGACGAAAGCAGACTTCCGCGCGATAAGTGCTTTATCGGGCGCTCGACGCTCGATGCGGTTTCGGGAGGGAAGAAACAAGAAAAGTCAGGTTCGTCTGCCAGCGCAGACTCTCAACAAGCGCAGAAATTAGAGCCGCTGAGAGACACACAGCTCATTGATCGCATTCGCCAGCGCAAACTTAAGAACGTTTTTATTACCGGCGATGGCGGCATGGGTAAGACAGAATACACGCGTCTGATCGCTTACCGGCTTGCAGTCGGGCTTAACGTCAATCAGCAGCCTTTAGCGATACCATATCGAGTTGAACTTAAGTCGATTTCAGGCGAGTTCCGGAAAGGGTCCGAACTGTATCAAGCATTGCTAGGTGACGACGCTGGATGGCTTACGCCATTCGTTGAGCTCAACCAGGTTGTCTTTATTCTCGACGGGCTTGATGAACTTGGTGTCTCAAACCGAGACCAATTCGATCGCGTCCTGTCCGACCTGATGTCCAGCCCAGTCAGCGTTTGTCGCGGCTGCACATTTGTCCTTGCCGGACGTCCTGGGTCGCTGGGCGGTCTGGATCAGCTCTTCCCCGATTCAGCCAAGCACACGCTCAAGCCGCTGGTCTTCGCTGAAATTCAGTCCTATGTTGATGGCTATTTCGCTCATCGGAAACAGCCCCATCTTGCGCCAAAGTTAATGGCTGAGATCCAATCGCGCCGGCGTTCGCTTTTCCCTCTGATCCAAACGCCGTTCATGCTGGCCTTTGCATGTGACGGGTATTTCGACCCCAAGCAACCGGATCGACGGGAGATTCCTTCCAATCCCGCCAAGCTAATCGAGGCCGGCCTCAAGCGGATTTTCAGTCGCCGTCGCCATGAGGCAAGAACTCCAGCCTTAAACCTCCCTCAGTCAGATGAGCTCTGCCTGGAAGCACTTTCCACGCTCGCGGCCTTCATGCTCGTTGAGCCGACACCCGGTAAGCCGACACGCCTAAGCTTTTCTGCAGAAGAAGCCGAAAACTGGCTGCTGCAAAATCGTTCTTTCTTCGAAGCTCGCGATATAAGTTACTCATTACTCAATGATGGCCACGCCAAGGAACTGCTGGGCCGAATTGCTCCACAAAGCGGCGTGTTGGTCCGTACCGATGATCGCAAGTTCGCCTTTACCAACCGGGTCGTAGCCGAATTCCTCGCTGCCCGCTGGATTGTTCGCCATGGCTACCCGAACTGGCCTTACGGTTCTGAAAACGCAAAGTCGCCATACACAAAGCCCGCCGCCGATCCCGAAGCCCCCGAACAGCAACGAATTCGCCAGATAATGGACTTCGCTGGCGATCATGTCTGGAGCATCAATCACCGTCCCCTCATCCAAGGCATTTGGTTCGAACTCGGTCGCTGTGCCGATGGCGGCAGCCATTTAATGCGCTTTATCCGGTGGACGTGCAGGCAAATTCAGTCTTTGGACACGAGCTATGTGGGCAGCCTTGATGCCTACCGTACGCTGGTGGGCAATGTCTTTGGCGCGTTCCGAGCGTTGAGCGATTCTGACGTCGTCGAACATCACCAGGAAATCGTCGCCAGCGCCCATCGCTTGATTCCACCCGTTGACAATTGGTGGGACGATTTTGCCGTCGAAAATGTCCAATATCTCCCGCCGTCCTGTGCAACCGAATATTCAGGTCTGCTGATGGCAGCGCTGGACGCCGTGACGAAGAACCCGAAGCAAAACTGGATAACGATTTATAAGCTCGCCTATGCGATCACCTCGGGGTTCGCGCCCGATGCGAGATTGGTGGAGCGGGGTAGCGATGCTGTCGGGGCGGCGCTGGAGGCGGTCAGTAAGAAAACCTGGCAAGCAATTGGTTATCTAGTCGACGCGGTGGCCACAGGTTCAATCGTTGACGCAAAACTGAAGAAGCGGGCATTCGATGCCTTGGTGGCAGCGTTGAAAATGGCCAGCGAGAACCCGAGTAAAGACGCCGTCGCAATCGGTTATCTCGCAGGCGTGATTGCTTCGGGCTTCGCAGCCGACGCGAAGCTCAAGGAACAAGCCCGCGATGCGTTGGCAGCGGTGCTCGCGGCGACTAGCAATGACCCGCAAAAAAACTGCGATGCAATCCGGTTAGTTAGCGTTGCGATTGGCCAACGCTTCGACGATGACTCGAATCTGAAGGAGTATGCCGGCAATCTCCTGGGGGCTGCGCTGAAAGCGGCGAGCGAAAAGCCAAAGAATAACTGGTATGCAATTCACGATCTCGCTGGCGCAATTGCCTCATACTTTGCAGCGGATGCGAAGCTGACGGAACAGGCTTTCGACGCATTGGTTGCAGCACTGGAAGCAGCCAGCAAAGACTTAAAGGGAGGATACTGGATTGCAATCAATGAGCTCTCCGTTGTGATCGCCTCAGTTTTCGGAGCAAATGCGAAACTGAAGGAGCGAGCTTGGGACGCCTTGGCTGCGGCAATAGACCCGGCGAGCCAGATCCCTGTGGACTTGGGCATCGCAATCACAATCAGTCGCCTCGCCGATTTAATCGGCTCGGGCAGTGCATCCGATTCGAGGTCCAAACAGTGGGTCCGCGACGCTTTATCGGCAGCACTGGACGCCACGGGCAAAGATCCAAAGAAAAACTGGTATGAAATCCGTCACCTGTCGACCGCGATCGCCTCGAATTTCGGAGCGGACGAAAATCTAATGGAGCGAGCTTACAATGCCATAGCGGAAGCGTTGGATACGGTCAGCGGCGAACCAAAGAAAGAATATAACGCGATTAGTAGTATCGTCGGCACGATCGCTTGCCACTTTGCAGCCAATACGATCTTAAAAAAGCGAGCCGATGCCGTTTTGGCGGCTTCGCTGGATGCGGTCAGCGATGATCCAAAGGGGAATCGTGCCGCGATAAGCTCTTTTGCCGGTGTGATTGTCTCGGACTTTGCGTCTGATGCGAAGCTTAAGGAGCAAGCCCTCTTCGCTATGCTGGCGGCGTTAGACGCGGCGATAAAAGACGGCACGCAAGATGAAGCGTGTGATAATCTTGCCAGTGCAATCGCCTCGGATTTTTCGGGAAATTTGCAGGCCGCGGTCGGAATCATCCGCGCCGGGCGCAGTGCGAAGCTCAACAATGTAAAATGGAACGGGTTCGTGACTGTTCTGGGTAGGTGGGAGTACTTGTGCCATTTGGCCGGCCTTCAAGGCGAACGCTGGGGTCTTAGTTCATCCGAGCCGATTATTGAGATGATTTGCGCCGGCGATTCTGGTGGCGCAAACTCGACACTGGCTGTGCTGGTAGCGCCGAGAGAGAAAATTCGCAATGGCTTGTCTCCGGAGTTGCTGGCGAGAATTGTGGAGGAAGAGCAGCATTTTCCCACTCGTAATCTGCCGGTAAACGGGAATTTATCGCCTAAAGGAAATCCCTTTGGCCGATCAGATCACGAAGATACGGATGAGCCAGATCAAATGGAAGTCCCAACGGGCGGTCATTGGGGCATGAAGGAAATCAGGGCGAGGTACACCGGCCGAACGAAACAATGGTTTGGCGCCCTGAAAGCGTCGCTACGACGTTGGGGTAAAACACACCACGGAAATGAGGCTCATCAGGCTCGGAGAAGGGGAAGCGAAAGCCGAGTCGGCACATCGGAATGGAAATGGCCAGCCTGGAAAGTTGTGGAAGTTGCTCAAAGACTAGACGGCCAACGGCCCAAATAGCATAAAATAGACGTCGTCTGCGCCTCCCAAAGCGTCGCCCAAGTCGCGTCGCCTTTTTTTTCCCGATGGTGGACAGCCGCATCCTGCACTGCGGGCGACGCGTCGCCCAATTCTTGGGGCACAACTCGTGCTTAGTTGGCTGGGCATGTCAACAGCCAGCAACTTCATTCCGATCGATGAGGGAAATGTCATCGAGCCTGTAAAACGGCAGGCCGTAACCGTTGAACTGTCTTCAGCCGCGCCCGGGCCGATATTAGGGTCGTCGGCCGTTAATCTCGACGCACAGGAACCGGCATTGTCCGCTATCGATGGTTCGAAGGAACGCCGGGACGCGGAAATTGCGAAGACGCTTGGGCAAAACAGAACACCTGCCTTAATTGGCGTTGTCGCCCAACGCCGCGCGGGGAACGAGAATCCAGCACAAAGATTTCTCCTCAACAATTATTGCAGCGGCACAGGGATAACTTCCGGGTCGCAGTCGATTGCAGAAGATCTGCGAACGCACAACGCGCTTCTGCAACGCGCTCGGCTTGCGACGTACCTGGCCGGTGAGCCAGGGTTGGCAGCCGCCGAAGAGGTATTAAGTCGCACCTACAAGGAGATCGGCCATTCCCATCTACATCTAAAATTTCAACCTCGGCAGCGCGGTCTGAAGGCGTATGTAAATCGGATTATCCAGCGGAAGGCATGGAAAGTCATCGAGGAGCTACGTAGTCTTAAGGCGATGCCCATAACCGCCGAGATTGAATCGCCGGCAGTTGACCCGGCACGAGCGGCCGAGCTGAAAGAACTGCCCAAGCAATTTGATCAACGCCTAGCACGCGCCGTTTCGGAGGCGAGGGTCGAAAAACCATTTAAGGAGGGCTCTTCCACGCCGTATGGGCGGAAACGCCGAGAGCGGCTACGAAAATGGAAGTGCATGAAAGATCTATTTCCAGGCATGCGGTTTCGCCCCGCAAAACATCGATGAATGGCATCGCTCCGAGGGTCAGACCGGTGGTCTGGCCCTTTTTTGTTGGCGACGGTGAAAGATTGCACTGTTTCGAGGCATTAAGTTTTGGTGATTCAACCGATTCCGCAGACCGTTATCAGGAGTTCTTATGCTACCGTCGGAAATCAAGCAGATTCCGCTGGCGAAAGTTCGCCTCGGTTCGCAGGTGCGGCAGCATCCAGAGTCGGATGAGGAATCTTTGGCGGGCATGTCAGAAACCATAAAGTCGCGCGGCGGTGTGCTTCAGCCGATCGGTGTGTGGATCGATGGGGATTCCTACGTCGTTATCTGGGGCCACCGGCGCACTCTGGCGGCGATCAAAGCAGGACTGTTGACGATTCCCGCGATGGTGTGGCCATCGGAGCCTGCCCCCGATGAACTGGCAGAAATTCGCCTGATCGAGAACACGCAGCGCCAAAATCTGGGACCGCTGGAGCTGGCCAACGGGTTGCAGCAGCTCATCTCCATCAGTGGTCTGACGGCAACCGAAGTTGCAGGACGACTCGGCATGTCTGTGTCCTCCGTCAGTCGCTCGCTTAAGCTGCTTGAATTGCCAGAAGCAATTCGCCTCCAGGTGGATCGGGGCGAAGTCTCCGCCAGCAGTGCCTATGAAATCGCCCTCATGGACAATCCGAGCCAACAGGCCGCGGCCGCCAGCAAAGTCGCTGATGGATTAACCCGCGATGGACTGAAGACAGCGCGCAAGGCCTCCTGCCCCGGGTCCGCTCACAACACAAGTGAAAAGCCGGTGCGCTGCACCGTGAAAATCACCGGTGGGCGTTCGGTCACGGTCTGGGCCCCCGGCTTGAACCTCGAAAGGCTCATCTTCACGCTGGAAGAGGTTTTGAACCGTGCACGAGAAGCGAAAAAGAAGAAGCTTTTGCTCAATACGTTCTGCAAGATGCAATTGGATCAATCCAACTCGGCGAATTGAGCCTGGCTGTCGGGGCGTTTGCGAAAACATGACGTTTGACAAAGGGAGTATTATCAATGCGTAAGCGAATTCACTCAGGGTCGCATTCCCGGTCGAAAGCAATTGCGCAGGAAGCAGCGCCTTTGGCGTTAGAAGAAAAGGCCCTCAGCCAGGATCAGGGCTGGGTTGTTGGTTGCGTCGGCTGCGGCAAGACGTCTGGCAGTGGACGCTCGATTACCTTGGCCTTTCTTGAATCGGGTCGCGGCAGATTGATTGTGTCGGCGAAAACCAAGGAGAAAAAGCTGTTTGAGCCAGCCTGATCGCCATTCGTGGTGTCTGAAGTTATTGACAGTTCGAGCAGAATCGGCGGCGCGTGACGAATCAGTTTGCCGAGCCTTATTCTATCTCCGATGAAGAAATGCCGGCCAGGTCGCTTTTTGTCACTGAGCCGGAACCGCCAGCGATCATTTTCGTTTCAATGAATTCACGATACCTAAAAGGCCTCCGGGAATAGCAATCACTGGTCCAAGTGGCACCGGAATTGCCGTGAGCAAACCGACAATTAATGCTTTAATGACGGCCGATTGATGATCGTCTTTGTACCAATGGCTCTGAATTTTGTAGACGATGAACCCCAACACCCCGCCGACAGCGATTCCGAGCGGGATCAGCAGGCCCAAACTGATCACATCGCCGCCGAACACCATCAGGTCAACAATGACGGTGAGTATCGCTGCCCTGATGTCGAGGCCAAACATCTGCGTCAGGCCTCTTGCCGCGGCGACATGAGGTGTTAAACGATCGGTCCTGCCTAGGATGACCGGGCGAGATGGAACCGGCCGTAATCGGCGGACCACCGGTGTATTGCGGAGAATCGGCGCGCGTGGCTGTGCCTGATGAACAGCGTTCATTTTATTGCTCGGGCGCATAATGACTCCGGGTTAAAACAATCCGTGCATATCGCTAGCCGTGTTTGGCTCCCTGCTAAGGCTAATGCTCTGCTGGCGCGAATTCTTTCACTAAAAATCGCTGGGGAGCGAAAATACATTTCGCACAGATTTCGTGAAAGAATTGGCATTACCAACCCATTAAGAGGAGGACGCCCTTCGAGCTTTCCCCATTCACGGTGATCGAAAGGGAAATCGTCCGTGATGTCCGGTCGCATATGTGCGAAGGACATCTGAGTCGGTGTTTTCCGAGATGTTCAGCAGTGGATTTGTGTCATGTTGAATTGGATTTGGCCATTTTCGAAATTGAACCAAGAATCGCGAGGCGATTCCGATGCGTGGTCCCTTTCAACCCCGCTGCTGACCTTCTCGCATGGTGATAAGTACACGATCGGCCATGCCGTCGAGGGAACGCTGATACTGGGCGCGACCGGCGGCGGCAAAACATCGGGGAGCGGGCGCGCGCTCTTGATATCACTGCTAGAAAGAAACTTCGGCGGCCTGGTACTCATGGCCAAGCCAGGTGATCGGCAAGAGTTGGAAGAATACTGCCGGAAGACAGGCCGACTGAAGGATTTGGCAATCTTCGGCCCCAAGGGCCCTTATCGATTCAATCCTGTGGACTTTGAGAAGAACCGGGCGGGTGACGGAGCTGGTCTCACCGAAAACCTGCGCCGTTTAATTGAGACGATGGAGCGTGCCTCCGATCCCGAAGGCGCCAATAGGCAGAGCAGCGGTGGAAATGAAAAGTTCTTCGACGATGCCAACAAACAGCTCACCCGAAATTCCATCGAGGCCGTTGGTTGGGGAACAGGTCATGTCACCATACCGCTCCTCTACCGTTTCATCACGTCGATGCCGCGGTCCAAGTCGGATCTGAACTCTCGTGAATGGGCGGAGCAGTCTTTCTGCATACGGTGTCTCGCCGATGGAGACAAAAAGCCAAAAACTTCTCAGCAAGCAGAGGAGTTCGAGAACATCAAGGATTATTTCTTCCTGGAATGGATTGAGTTTCCGGAAAAGACCCAAAAATCCATCATCGCCACGTTCACGACTGCAGCCGACGTACTGCGTCGCGGCATCCTGCGCACACTCTTCGGGGGCGAAACAAACATCGATCCCACCGCAATCGAGCAAGGCAAGATTATCGCCGTGGATTTGCCTGTTCTTGAGTACGGAGACACCGGACGATTTGCGCAAATTCTCTGGAAGTATCCGTTCCAAACTTCGATTGTGCGGCGAGATATTGGAACCAGTCCCAGGCCAGTGTTTCTATGGCAGGACGAAGCCCAGCTCTACTTGATCGAAAACGACTACGCCTTCCAGAGCGTTTGCCGCAGCGCTCGCGTGGCGACGGTGATGCTCTCGCAAAATGTCAACAACTTCTATGCGGTGCTAGGTGGCAAGGACGCGGGTAGGCCCAAGGCGGACAGCCTGTTCGGAAACCTTAAATTCAAGGTCTTTCACTGCAACGGGGATTCGACGACCAATACGTTTGCAGCGGAGACCATCGGACGCCAATCCCGCTTCATGGTCAGCTCGAATCAGAGCTATCAGCCCAACACTCTTTTCGCCGGCCTGAATGGCGCCAGCGTCAGCACGGGCATTAGTGAGCAGATCCAGTTTGAGGTCGAGCCGTCGGTATTTACTGGACTTCGAACCGGAGGACCCCGCAACAAGTTCCTCGTGGACGCCATCGTGTTCTTCGACGGGATGACCTTCAAGGCGACAGGCCGCTCGTGGCGGCCAATCACCTTCCGCCAAAAGTAAATGGAGATTCCGATGAAGCAGCAACAAGCAAATAGCGTAAAGCCCCCGGAGCAGGTCGTGAACTGGCCGCTCATCATCTGCCAATATTTGGCGCTGCCGCTGGAGCTTTTGCTTCACAATGTGCTGAGCTTCGGCGTTCGTTCGGTGGGGCCACGGGCGGTTCCGGCATTATTAGCGATGTTTTTTTTCGTAGCGTCCCACCCGAACGACAACTGCCAACCCCTGGAAAGATTCATGGTCGTGATTATTGCGCTGAGCGTGATCGCGCATATAAGCGCCTTGATTCGGAGATGGCGCGGCGCGCGAACTCATACGCGATACAACGGTCGGCCCTATGTCCTGCGGCTCCTGTCGCGATGGAATGAGACGACTATCAAACGCTTAGAGCCGATTGCAGCATTTCTGGTGGGGTTTGGCATCCACCACTTCAATCACCCACTTGGCGCCTTCGTGATGACATCCGCTGTTGGCTTTGCGTTTAGCGTCGGCGTGGCATACGGCGTGTTCTCCACACGTTCCATGGATATGAATGATGCAATCATTGAGCAGACGCTCGTGGTCGAGAATGCTCGCGAAACGCGTCCTTTATAACTTGAATGATCCAAAGCAACGTCAGACAAGGAGCTGAAGATGGCAGGCAAGATCGGTGATGAGTTCTTTAGGGACATGAAGGACCGAGGGCGTCGCGAACTCGGCGGCTTGCTCTACAACGACTCAAACATCTCCCAGCCGATGTACCCATTGCACGGTCGGTATGGAGCGAAGAAGGTCGCACCCCGAAGCCTGGAAGAGCAGGAAGTCGCCGTGGACGAACGCGCGAAACAGGATGAAATCGACCGTGATGACCCAGACCGCGATGATCGGTGATTTGAGCGCGAATAACGCGAGAGTCAATAGATTCGATCCAAATAACTCACTTTCCCTGGAGATTCCGATGAAAACACTTATCTGCGAAAATTGTGGGTTTATATTCGTGAAACAATCGATCTGGTCCAAGCTCGCCGACTTTGTCTTTCCGATGGATCTGATTCTTATGTTTCTCATGGTCCTGGACTGTTTGGGAAAGAGGCACTGGGGAGCCAGCCTAATGTGGATGCTGTTCATAGCTGGCCGGATCTACGCAAAGATTGAGCGAAACAAGATAACCAAGGACAAGGACGTGGTATGTGGCCGCGAATGTCCCTCGTGTGGCGACCGATCAACGGACATCAAGTCTCCGCTGGGCGTGCAGTTGATCGCCCATTGGGCAACACCACTGGGCAAAGCTGACGAAACGGAAGAGATGCTGCAGGACGTGGCGGCTGACGAACAGGCGTCCGACGAGCGGGCACCCGACGAACACAGCACAGCCACGTCAGATAGTGTTCTCCGTCGCTAAGTGAAAGGAGCGCTTTATGTCCTCCCTGTTGATTCTCCTCGTCACGCTCATGCTCTTTAGTCTGAGTCGCTCCGCGAAGAGGCAGCAGTGATCGAACGACAACGACCAGGATGGCCTTCGTCGGCAAATACGATTCCTGTGAAGTGGTGCGTTCGTCTGCGTGGGCTAGCGGAGTGCCTCGCCATCTGGGGCTGCCGCATTTTACAAGGAACATCGAATGGACCGAAAACTGACACAACCCGAAATTACCGCCGCGATTGAACCTTCGGTCTTGCCGCCTATCCTTACACCACGGGAGGCGGCTGACCTGTTGCGGATCAAGGTGTCGACGCTGTATCGACACTCGTGTGAAGGCCGGTACTCAGGCGCCGTCAAACGCGGCAAGCCGCTGCGATTTTGGCGGGACCGGTTGATTCAGGAATTCATGAGGTGAGATGATGAAGCTGGAAGAACGAGAACGCATCGAAGGAACAGACATCACCATCGGCCGGCGGGTCTACTACAAGGACGGCGCCACAGTGATTTCACCCCGGTGGGCGGCGGAATATCGTGAGGGTACTGGCAAGCAGGTGTGCGTCAACCTGGCCACGGGGAGCAAAACTGCTGCTCGCCGCAAGGCTCTGGCACTTCACGCGAAGCTCGAAGATGGGCAGCCGCATGTGGCCGATGCCCGGCTTGGCCTGGAAGAGATTGTTGATGCCTATTTCGCGTTCGCGAAAGCCAAGGGCGTGGCGAAGAAGACGGAATGGAAATATCGGGCCGACCTGGACAAGCTCAAAACGTTTTGCAAGGAACAGCAGATCACGCTCGCCATGCGGTTCGGCCGCGAGGCGTTCTACCGCTACCGCGAATCGCTCGTGAAACAGGAATACGAGCCGAAGACTGTTTATGCGGCTTTGACGGTGTGCAAACAGGTCTTCAAGTGGGGACACGCTGAAGGCCGGCTCAAGGAATATCGCTTAATCAATACGAAACTCGCGGAAGCTAAGGCAAAGCCGCAGCCGTGCTTCACCATCCAACAGGTTGAGCAACTCATTAATGCAACTCGTGGTGTCGAGCAGGCGGTGATTGCAACGCTTGCCTATGCGGGTCTGCGGATTGGTGAAGTCGAGCAAATGCTCTGGCGGGATGTTCGCCTGGCCGAGAACGGCGCTGGCATGTTCCATGTCCGCCTGGGCGGCAGCAACGGAACCACGAAAGATAAGGATGCCCGCTTCGTCCCGATTCACCCCCGCATCCGTCCGCTCATCGCCGCTTTGGGCAAAAATGGCGACCATGTGTTTCCCGATATTCGCGAGCGACAACTTCTCCAACGGGTTAAAGAGCTTTGTGCAGAGCTGAAGTTCCCAAAACCGGCGGAATTCAAGTTGCACTCATTTCGTCACCACTTTGCCAGCCTCTGCGCCAATCATCAGGTCGCGTACCGCAAGGCTCTTGCCTGGCTCGGTCATAGCGACAGCAGCATCCTCCAGCTTTACTACCACCTGAGCGATTCTGACAGTCAGTCTGCGATGGAGGCGCTGGCCGGGGAAAGTTTTCAGAACCCGGTGGAATTGAAGCCTGAAGATCAGGCTGCTGAGGGCAATTTGAGGGCAACGGGCCAGTCAACAATCGGGAATGCGTTGCAAGTCGAGGCCCAGCAGCTCGTTACAAAACTGCTCGGCGGGGAAACGGAGAGGGGGAGATTCGAACTCCCGTGGACATTGCTGCCCAACCGGTTTTCGAAACCGGCGCATTCAGCCGCTCTGCCACCTCTCCAATTGACCGCGAAATCTAGCTATCCATCGGGAAACGGTCAACAGATACCATATGATGATACTGATATTCTGTTGTGAGGCGATGCGGCAGTCGTTAGGATTGAGGGGTGTTGCCGTGCCGTCGGCCGTCCTAGGAGTTTTCCCCATGTGTGCCATGAATAATTTCGATCCATCCGAACATGAATTCCGAATCGGCGATCTTGCCCTTTCCCGGCGGCGGTTGCTGCAAAAAGCGGGCATGGGGATGGGAAGTCTGTCGCTGGCGATGTTGCTGTCCAATGCGATGGCGTCATCGGCCCGGGCAGATGCGGCGGTGAATCCGCTGGCTCCGAAAAATCCGCCGCTGCCGGCTAAGGCGAAGCATGTGATTCACATTTTCGCAGCCGGTGGACCGTCGCATGTGGACACCTGGGATTACAAGCCGGCGCTGGCCAAGTACGCGGATCAGCAGTTGCCGGGTTTGGGAGGGTTGTCTTTTCCGTCGCCTTACAAGTTTGCCAAGAAGGGCAAATCAGGACTGGAAGTCAGCGATGTGTTTCCACACCTGGGTGACTGCGTCGATGACATGACGGTTATCAAATCGCTCTACACCGATGTGCCGGATCATGGCATCGCTTCCCGGTTCATGCATACGGGCTCGCTGCAGATTCCTAAGCCCAGCATGGGATCGTGGGTGGTCTATGGGCTCGGCACGGAGAATCAAAATCTGCCGGGTTTCATCTCCATCGGCGGCGATGCCGAAGCGCGGCAGGCGTCGTTTTTGCCCAGCGTATATCAGGGCGTCGGCGTGAATTATTCGCGCGGTGCGCCGCTGGATCAGATTCTGCTCAATATCCGCAGCCCATTCACGACACTTGACGATCAGCGATATCAAATTGCCCTGGCTCGGGAACTGGACAAGATTCACGCGGAAAAATTGCATAAGGATGATCAGTTGGAAACGCGCATCGAAAGCTTTGAGATGGCTTTCAAGATGCAGACCGAAGCGACGGATGCGTTTGACATCATGAAAGAGCCGGAAGCGGTGCGAAAGGCGTATGGCGAAACGGATACCGGAGCTCGCATGTTGGTGGCCCGTCGATTGGTCGAGCGGGGCGTGCGGTTTGTGCAGGTGTTCGCCGGCGGTTGGGATCATCACAGCCAATTAGAAGTGCAATTAAAACGCCGGGCGGAAGACATCGATCAGCCGGCGGCGGCGTTGATTCAGGATTTGAAACAGCGGGGATTGCTCGAGTCCACGCTGATTATCTGGGGTGGAGAGTTCGGCCGCACGGTAACGGTGGACACGCGCGAAGCCACGCCGGGCCGCAACCACAATGGTAAAGGCTTTTGCTGCTGGATGGCGGGCGGCGGTGTCAAAGGCGGCATGAGTTACGGCCAGACCGATGAATTCGGCGATCGAGCCGAGATCAACCGCGTGCATATTCACGATCTGCACGCCACGGTCATGGCATTGCTCGGCTTCGATCATAAAAAACTGACCTACCGCTACAACGGCCGCGATTTCCGTCTGACGGATAATTATGGCGATGTCGTTCGGGATATCATTGCGTAATGCTTTTGCGATGAAAAAGTGGACGCTGATTTTTGCCGCGTTGGTGGGCGTTGCGATGGCGACGGGGGCCAACGCTGCGGATTCCTCGGCTGCCCCAAATCTTTCTCCAGAGCAAGTCCAATTCTTCGAAAAGAAGGTCCGGCCGCTGCTGGCCAACAATTGCTATAAATGCCACAGCGACCAGGCGACCAAGGTCAAAGGCGGCCTGCTGCTGGATACGCGCGAAGGGTGTCTGCATGGCGGTGACACCGGCCCCGCTGTCGTTCCCGGCGATGTGAAGAAGAGTCTTCTCATCAAAGCCATCAGCTACACCGATCCCGACTTGAAGATGCCGCCGAAGGGTGAAAAACTCAGCGACACCGATATCTACACCTTCGTGCAATGGATCAAAATGGGCGCGCCCGATCCACGAACCGGCGGCACGCCGAAATTGACCGGCTTGAACGATAAGGCCCGGTCGCATTGGTCTTATCAACCGATCAAAGAACCACCCGTGCCGACTGTGTCAGCGGCAAACAAGCGCTGGGTGAAAACCGAAGTCGACGCATTTGTCATTTCAAACCTGGAGCAGCACGGCATGCACCTGCAGGACCCGGTTTCCAAGGAAGCGCTGATTCGCCGGGCGACTTTCGATTTAATCGGCCTGCCGCCGACCGTTCACGAGGTCCGCGAGTTTTTGATCGATGATTCGCCCAAAGCGTTTGAACGGGTCGTCGATCGGCTTCTGGCCAGTCCGCATTACGGCGAACGCTGGGGCCGATACTGGCTCGATAGCGCTCGCTACGCCGATACCACTGGTGATCTGGATCGAAATAAAGATTACGACTATGCGTACGCCTGGACTTATCGTGATTGGGTGGTCAGCGCGTTCAATGAGGATATGCCGTACGATCGGTTTCTGATGGAGCAGCTCGCCGCCGATCAGATGGACGGGGCGGCGGACCATCCCAGGGATTTGGCGGCGCTCGGATTCCTCACCGTGGGTCGCCGGTTTCGCAATCCGAATGATACCATCGACGAACGCATCGACACTATTTCCAAGTCGATGCTCGGCATGACCGTCGCCTGCGCCCGTTGCCACGATCACAAGTTCGATCCGATTCCCACCGCCGATTACTATTCCCTGCACGGCATTCTTTCGAGCATCACCGAGCCAAAAGAATTGCCGGTCATTTACAAATCAACTGATCCTCGGCTCGCGGCGGATTACCAGCGCAAAGTGACCGAGCTGCAACAGAAAAACCGCGACGCCTATTTTCAAATCGTCACAGACAAATCCAATGAGTTTCGCAAGAAGGCTGGCGATTATCTGCTCGGCGTTATTTATTCCCGCCACGAAACCGCGGAGAACGCAAAGAAGAAAGAGGCTTTGATCGCCAAGAGCAAGCTAGACAACGATCTGCTCCGCTCTTTGGATCTGGGGGATAAAAAATCGCTGATGTCGCCGCTGGTGTGGTTTGATGAAATTCCCTCGGGTCAGTGGGAGGCGCAAGTTCCCAAAGTATTTGAACGGATCAAGCAACAAGCGCATCAGGGGAAAATTAACGAGCAAGTGGCCGATGCCTTTGCCCACAGCGATCCGGACAGCTTTCACGACATCAATGACGTCATAAAGGTGTACGCCAAGATTTTCGGCGATTTGCAGATCGAGGCGAAAGGGTTTCTGGACGCCAACCGTCAAGCTACCACCGCCGATGCCGACATGAGCGGATTTCCGCGCGCCATCCAGGAGCTTTTGCAATATCCCGTGCCCATTGAACCGAGCTACAGGCTCACCACCGATCACCTCAAGGAAATCACCGGCCGATTGGCTCTGGGCAACAATCCCAATCGGATGTTTTATTTCGGCGCATTGGCTGACTTGGAGATGACCAATAACGGCGGCGAAGGCAAGGCGATGGTTGTCGTCGACCGAGATCCGCACAACGATCCGATCTTCATCAAGGGGGATCAAAATCACCGCGGTGATATCGCGCCGCGGCGATTTCTGCAGATTCTCTCGCCGCCGGATCGCAAGCCATTCACCACCGGCAGCGGACGGCTGGAATTGGCGCAGTGCATCGCCAGCCGCAGCAACCCAATGACCGCGCGGGTCATGATTAATCGTATTTGGATGCATCATTTCGGCGATGCGTTTGTGCCGACGCCGGATGATCTGGGCGTGCAGTCCGAGCCGCCGACGAATCAGGCGCTTCTGGATTATCTATCCGCTCGGTTCATGCGCGAGGGTTGGTCTATTAAAAAGATACATCGGCTGATCATGCTTTCCTCGGTTTATCAGCAAAGCAGTGACACCAACTCGATGATGGCCGCCAAGGATCCCCAAAACAAACTGCTTTGGCGGCAAAACCTGCGCCGGTTGGATTTTGAGGCGATCCGGGATTCGATGCTGATGTTCACGGGCCGGCTTGATGAAACCATGGGTGGTCGGCCGGTGAATCTGACCGATGAGCCATATAGCAATCGGCGCTCAATCTATGGATTTATCGATCGCGGCCGTGTGCCGGAACTGCTCTCGCAATTTGATTTTGCCGATCCGAATCGCGCCAACAGCCGCCGCACCAGCACCATCGTGCCGCAGCAGGCGCTGTTCTTCATGAACAGTTCCATGAGCGCGGATGTCGCTCGCAAATTAGTGAGCCGTCCCGATTTTCTTCGCGCCACCACCGATGTCGGCCGCGTTGAGGTGCTTTACATGCAGCTTTTCAGCCGTGAAACCAGGCCTGCGGAAGTCAGTCTTGCCGCCGCCTTTTTCAATGCTCACGATCCTCACAAGGTCCGGCTCTTTTCGTCCCCCAACCATGATCCGAGCGAGGCCAAAAGTTCGGATGATGATTCGCAAATGAAGCCCGGCGACGATCGCCGAGGACTGCATAATGAAGGGGAAATGGTTGAGAAAAAAGAGCTTTCGCTTTGGGAGCAATACGCCCAGGCCCTGCTATTCACCAACGAAATCGTTTACGTCAATTGAATAGCACAGCGGCCGCTGTGTTATCGGAAGCTGCATCGATCTCATTTTTAGAACCTTGCTTGCCGATACAATGGATGAACGACATCCTCACTATTCAGGCCAATCATGGGCCAGATCAATTCTCTACCATCCATCATCCTTCCGACGCACAAACCTTTTGAGGTGAAGCCCAAGAAGGATTCCACCAAGCAACAGAAGCAGGAATCGCCCCAGCAAGAGCAAGATGCCCAGCAGGATAATCCGCCGGACAACAAATCGCCGCACGTGGATGTGAAAGCGTAATTCCGCAAGCGCCCCGGCTGGGCCGTTCAGCGCGACCTTGATTTTCTTCGCCGCCCCATTAACCCCGCCGCCGCCAGGCCCATCAGGCTGAGCGTCGTCGGTTCGGGGACGCCGACATACAGGACCGAGCCGGTATCGGTGTCCACCGTCGTGTCGTTGGACTCCACCGAGCCGTACTTGAACACATAGTCTTCGGCATTGACGGTGGTGTTGTAGATGTCACCGTAATCCACCACACCCAGCACGGCGTAATCACCAGTAGCCGTGAACTGATTGTCATACTCGCCGATGCCGGTCTTCTTCTTGGCCGTGTCGGACCAGTTGGTGTAGCCGTTGGCGTGCAGGTCGGTCCAGTTGGCCGTGATGATGCCGCCGGTAGCGCTGGTGATTTGCAGCGAAGCGATGTCAGCGTTGTTGCCTTCGAGCTCCACATCGCCGCTGGTGACGTTGACCACCAGTTCCAGCACTCCGTTGGCGGGTGGCGGGTTCACGGTGTCGGCCGGTGAAACCGTGCCGGTCAAAGTTTTTGCGGTGCTGGCGGTGGAAGCCGAAGCCTTAGCCGCAGCATTTGCCGCACGCACCGTCGGCGGGGCGTTATCCAAATAATTACTGAGCACAACGTTCAGGTCGCTGATGTCGGTTTGTCCGGCGTAGAAGAAGTCGCCCGTATCCCACGTGGCCGGATTGCCGGAGAGCAAATTGCTTAGCACGATGTTCAGATCGTTGATGTCCACGGTGCCATCAAGGTTGGCATCGCCGTAGAGGGTGTACTTGACCAAAGTTTGGTTGAGGCCAAGGTGCAATCCCTGGCCAACAGAGCTGGTGCCCGTGGTGTAGCCTAACGCGGTTTGATGACTAGTATTGGTGGCGGCATTGATGCTATCGATGCCTCCAGTGCCGTTCCAGGCACCGTTGTTGTAGCCGTTGATAAGATACTGGCGAACCGTCGGGAATAGTGTGCTGGTAATCAAACCGCTGTTCGCCAGATCGGCTTGCCCACCGCCAAACAACGCCAGGTTGAAGATGGTGTTGGTGACGCCGGAAGTAACGGCACCACCCGATAGCACGGCAAATTTGGCCCCGCTCTGGATTATCAGCGATCCTCCGACGTTGAGTGGATTGGTCGCTCCGGTGCTGCTTGCACCGAATATCACCATCCCACCGTTGACGTTCACATTGCCGGAGATGCTGGCGCCGTTACTTTGAGCCAGCTGCAACGTGCCGGTGTTGGTGCCCTTGTCCAGATCGCCCGTTCCGCTGAACGCACCGGTCAGGGCAAGAGTTTGTCCGCCGCTTACATCAATAGTCGCGGTCGTTCCTGTAAGAGCGATCGGTCGAGCACTTGTGAACGTGCCCGTATCAAGCAGGCTGCCGGAGTTGAGAGTCAGAGTTCCAGTGGCCGACCCCATATTCAAATCGGCACTGATAATTGCCGTGCCGCCGCTGATGAACAAGCCGCCGGAAAAAGTGTTGTTGGCGTTCAAATAGGTTGTGCCCGTCACGAGGCTCACCGTGCCCGACCCGCCGCCGCTGGCATTCTGGATGACGTCGTTGACGATGGTGACGCCGCCGCCCGCTGTCGCCTGGCTCTCGAATGTTAACATTTGGCCACCCGTGCTGCCCAGGGCAATCGTGGAAGCAGCCGTAGCATTCCCGAGCGTTAAAACTTCCCCAGCAACCATGTTGTTGATGAGGTATCTGCTGGAAGTGGTTAAAGAGATCGCGCCAGTCAGCGTCAGATTGTGCGGCCCGGTTGGATCATCGGCGACCGAGGCGTTGGCGGCGATGAATCCGGAGGTCATCGTAATGGCGTTGGCAACCGTCCGATCAGCGCCATATGGCTCAAGGATTGGCGGCGATGTCGTATTGTCCATGATCAGTTTCCCGGTACCGAAGGGGCCGGAAAGGACTGCTGTGCCTGAAGAAACGGTACTCGCACCAATGCCGATGAAGCTCGTATTCTCAACGTCCTTGTTGCCAAAATTAGTATCGCCGGCATACGTATTGAGGCTATTGATCACAATAGGATAGTTATTGTTGCTCCCAGGATTCAATACAACCGCACTTACATTAGTCCCCGCGTCCTGCATTACATCGTTAAGGATGATCGGACCTGACACCGCGTCGAAGCTCACGGTTTGACCGGTAGCATCGGGCATTGTGATGGTCGACGGCGACATGGCCAGACCGAGAATCATCGTTGCGCCGAATAAGCTGCTTCCATCCGATGGGTCCCCGTTGCTGAAATATCGGCTGGTATCTCCGAAGGTAATGGGCCCGGCATAGGTCAGGCTGCTCGTGTCATTGGACGTGCTGCTGTCCGTCTCCATGCCCGTCGTCAGAGTAATGCTGTTATAGATGATTTGATTTCCAACAGGTCGCAATCTCTGATTGGTGCTATTGTCAAAATTGATGGTTCCCGTGCCGAACACGCCATACGTCATATTGGTCGGTGTATAGGTAATAGGAATAATCGTTGCTGTGGCGCTCAGAATCGTACCACCGGAATAGGTATTTCGACCCAACAAATTGAGCGTGGCCAGACCTACGGAGTTCGAAGTGAAATTATTTGTATTGGCGAGTGTGACCGAGTAGTTGCCAGAAATGGCGCCGTTGATCGTGATAGCCGTGGCACTGTTGCTGGCGCCGCTGATGGTGAGGTTGCCTCCCAAGGCGATGTTGCCGCCGACGGTCACCGTTGCCATATCGCCGCTGGTAATCGTCATCGCGCCCGCGGTCGAGACATTGGCATTAATTACCTCAGCGGTTGCCAGGTTACTCGATGCATAAATCATCCCGTTGGCGTTGAAGTTCAACTGATCGTTACTATTGAGTACTCCAATGGTATAAGCTGCCGCCCCGTTGGTGAATGTCAGGTTGGTAAGCCCCTGTGTGCCTTGGCCCAAGCTGATGGCGCTCAAACCGTTGGCGGGATTGGAATTGAAAACCGCCGTGTCGCCGCTGACTGGATAGTGGCCGGAATTACCCGTCCAATCTGAGGCGTCGGTCCAAAGGGCGTCAGCGCCGTTGCCGGTCCAGGAATATGTGGTGGCTTTGACGGCGTGCGCAGTGGCAAGGGAAGCTGCCATGGCAATCCACGCTGCAGCCCGTTTATTACCCGGCTCTTTGTGCTTCATCCCGCTCCATGTCTTGCCTTGGAGGGAACGGTATCCGACCTTATGCGCCTGGGCAACAATATTCTCATTACGGAGATGCTCGCCCTTGAGAAGTTTCTAGCCCTGTCCCGACTCTCGCGTGAAATGATACAGAAAAATCCCCGCGGCGACGGCGACGTTTAGCGAATCGGTGCCCCAGTGCATGGGAATGCAAATCTTACGATTGCAGGCAGAGTTGTACATTGGATCGAGGCCTTGGGCTTCGGAACCGAGGAGCAGACCGAATCTCGCCGGACGTTTGGCGGCTTGCAATGGCTCAGCGCTCGGATCGATTACCGTGGCGGCGAGTTCGACGTTTAATTCTTGCTGTAATATCCGCAGATCATCTAACAGACATTGTGATTGCACTAAGGGTAAGGTGAAGACCGTGCCCATGGAAACGCGGATCGATTGCCGCCAGAACGGGTCGTGGCATTTTTCGCCGAGGATCATGGCGTCGGCGCCGAACGCCGCGGCGAGGCGGATAATCGAGCCGATGTTCTCGACATTGGAAATTTCCGGGCAGATCACCAGCGTAAGCTGCGGCTTGTTTGGCGGAATGATCTGCCGCAGTTGGCTGGGCGGCTTGCGCAGGCCGCAGGCTAAAATGCCGCTGTGAAATTTCATGCCGAGAATTTGGTTCATCAGCGGCTGAGCGACCACATACTGCGGGATGTGCTCCGGTACAATGCCGGCGATTTCTTCCGCACGCTTCGGGGTAAGTAGCAGGGATTCGCTGGTGAAATCGCTGCTGAGCAGACGGCGAACGATGTGCTCCCCTTCGGCGATAAACCGCTTGCCACGACGTTCCAGTTCCCGATCCTTGAGATTGCAAAACGCCTCAACGCGCGGATCGTCGAGTGAATCGATTTGAATCACTGCCATGAGCGGCCGACGTGTTAGGATTGCTTTTTATTCTTGACCGCGGCCAAAGCCTGCCGGGCGGCCTGGATGGTTTGATCGATGGTGGTCTTGTCGTGAGCGATGCTGACAAACCATGCTTCAAATTGGGATGGCGGCAGATAAATGCCCTGCTGGAGCATGGCATGGAAGAACGTCGCAAAGGCATCCGTGTCGCAAGCGGTGGCGTCAGTGTAATTGTTCACAGCTTGCCCCGGCTGACGCACGAAGAAGACGCCGAGCATTGAACCGACGCGATTGACTGTCAGCGGAACATCAGCCTCCGCAGCGGCATCGGCGATTCCCTGGGCAAGAGATGCGGAGGTTTCTTCCAATTGTTTATAGCATCCCAATTCCTGCAAAATCTCGAGCGTGGCAATGCCGGCATTCATCGCCAAAGGATTGCCGCTCAGGGTTCCCGCCTGATACACCGGACCGCTGGGACTGATCTGCTCCATAAGCTGCCGCCGACCCCCATACGCTCCAACCGGCAGGCCACCGCCGATGATTTTGCCGAGGCAAGTGATGTTCGGCTCGACACCATATAGTGACTGAGCTCCGCCCCAGGCCACACGGAAGCCGGTCATCACTTCATCGAACAGCAGCAATGTTCCGTGCTCGCTGCAAAGCTTGCGAAGCCCCTGCAAATATCCCGCGGCGGGAATGACCAACCCCATATTGCCGGCGATGGGCTCGACCGCAAAGCAGGCGATCTGGCCTGGATACTTGGCAAAAACATCCCGGGCGGCTTGCAGGTCGTTGTAGTGAATGGTGATGGTAGTGGCGGTAATCGCCGCGGGCACACCGGGCGAGGAAGGAACGCCAAGAGTCAGGGCCCCGCTGCCGGCTTGAACGAGCAGGCCGTCGCTGTGGCCGTGATAGCAGCCGATGCATTTGACAATCAACTGGCGTCCCGTGGCAGCACGGGCCAAACGCAGCGCGCTCATGACCGCTTCGGTGCCGCTGTTGACGAAGCGCAGCATCTCCATCGGAGGCAGCGCGGAGATGATCATGGTGGCTAGAGATGTTTCAGATTCAGTCGGCGCGCCATAACTGGTCCCGCGGCCGATCGCTTTGGACAGGGCGGCGACGACTCGCTCATTGGCATGGCCAACAATCATAGGTCCATAGCTGAGTACGTAATCGATGAACTGGTTGTCATCGACATCGGTGAGATGGCAACCCTCCGCCGATCGGATGAACAACGGCGTACCGCCGACGGCTTTAAATGCTCGAACCGGCGATGAGACACCCCCCGGCATGACCTGCCTGGCTAGATCAAATGCGGCAATCGAATTAGAAACATGTAGCGGTTCGGCCATGACCGGGACCTTACGGCCAACGGATCATGCGGTAAAGAGCGGGTGATATTCCCGTCGAAAATGAACGCGGGTCGGGGGAGGGCATCCCGGACCCGCGTCGGAGGGGAGAGTGAGATTCGTGACGCTCACCGTGCAAATAGTGCTGGTACACCGCGTCTACAAGTCTTCTATATTACACAATCGTTGGGAGTCAATCCCAAACTTGAAGAAATCTTCGCAAATTTACTTAACCCTTAAATTATTACTCTGTTGCCGAGCTTACCTAGGATATATGATAGGCCATGATGCTAGGCACTGGCAAATCGCGATCTTCGACCGCCAAGATGGCAGCCGAAAGATGTTGTGACAGTGGCATTGTTGTCGATGTAAATCCTTTAATAAAATGGATTTATATTGTACATGGCATGGCGGCCTATTGGCACGATGTTTGCCAATGTGAAATGGTTCAAGGTTCGATCTTCCGAGCACTCACCCCCCAATGGTTTTAGGGGGTATTTGGTGTTTCGGCCAGCGGGAGAAAAAATCTCCCATTAGAAGGAGCATTCAATGGGCAAAATAGTTGGCATCGATCTGGGTACTACTAATAGTGTAGTGGCTGTAATGGAGGGGGATCAACCGAAGGTGTTGATTAATGCACAGGGCAGCCGTCTGACGCCGTCAGTAGTGGCATTCACGGAGAAAGGCGAGATTCTCGTCGGCCAAACCGCCAAGCATCAACAGGTAACCAATAGTAAAAACACCGTTTTTTCCATCAAGCGCTTCATGGGCCGGCGGCACAGCGAAGTCGGCCAGGAAGAGAAGATGGTGCCGTACAAAGTGGTTGGTGGCCCGGAAGAAATGGTCAAGGTCGAAGTCCGGGGCAAGACTTACACGCCGGAAGAAATCTCGGCAATGATTCTTCAGGATCTCAAGAAGACGGCGGAAACTTATCTGGGTGAGAAGGTCGACCAGGCGGTCATCACCGTTCCGGCCTACTTCAACGATGCGCAGCGAACGGCAACCAAAAATGCCGGTGAAATCGCCGGCTTGAAAGTGCTGCGCGTTTTGCCCGAACCGACGGCGGCGGCGCTGGCTTATGGTCTGAACAAAAAGAAGAACGAAAAAATCTGCGTCTTCGATCTCGGCGGCGGCACGTTCGACGTATCGGTCCTCGATGTCGGCGACGGTGTGTTTGAAGTGCTCAGCATCAACGGCGACACCCATCTGGGTGGCGACGATTTTGATGAAGAGCTGATCAACTATCTGGCCGAGCAATTCCGCAAGCAGGAAGGCATTGATCTCCGCAAAGATCCAATGGCCCTGCAACGGCTCAAAGAGTCGGCGGAGAAAGCCAAGATCGAATTATCCAGCTCGATGGAAACGACTGTGAATCTGCCGTTCATCACGGCCGATGCGTCGGGACCCAAGCATTTGCAGGAAACGATCACGCGCTCCAAATTTGAGCAATTGATTAACAATCTGGTCGAAAAATGCCGCAAGCCACTGGTTGATGCCCTGCGTGATGCCAAGCTGACGCCGGAGCAGATCAATGAAGTGATCCTCGTCGGCGGCTCGACCCGTGTTCCAATGGTGAAGCGCTTGGTGAAGGAACTGTTTAAGGGCAAGGAGCCCAACCAGTCGGTCAACCCGGATGAAGTGGTGGCGGTCGGCGCCGCGGTGCAGGCAAGCATCGCTACGGGCGAGATGAAAGACATCCTGGTGCTGGATGCGACGCCGCTGAGTCTTGGTGTGGAAACTCTTGGCGGTGTGATGACCGTGCTGATCGCGCGGAACACCACGATTCCGACCAGCAAGGCGGAAACCTTCTCAACGGCCAGCGACAATCAGAACAGTGTGACGATTAATGTGCTGCAGGGCGAACGTGAATTCGCCAAGGACAATCGCCTGCTCGGCCGGTTCGATTTGACCGGCATCCCCCCTGCTCCGCGCGGCGTGCCGCAGATTGAAGTGACGTTCAACATCGATGTGAACGGTATTCTCAATGTGCAAGCCAAGGACAAGGGCACTGGCAAAGAGAACAAGATCGTCATCCAAAACAGCGGCGGCTTAAACAAGGAAGAAATCGAGCGGATGAAGCGCGAGGCCGAGAGCCATGCCGCTGAGGACAAGCAGCGGCGGGAAACCATTGAGGTCAAGAATCAGGCCGACAATCTGATTTACACGACGGAAAAAGCCCTGCGCGAATACGGCGACAAAGTCTCGGGCGATGTCCGCGGTCAGGTCGAAGCGGCCCTGAATAATCTCAAGGAAGCCAACAAGAGCGACGACGGCGATCGCATCAAGAAAGCAGTTGAAAATCTTAACTCGGTTTCACACAAGCTGGCCGAGGAGATGTACAAAGGCTCCGGAGCCGGCGCCGCGGGAGCACAAGCCGGCGCTGGGACGCCTCCCCCATCCGACCGAGCCACTGCGGGCGGCGGCGATGCCAAGAAGAATGAAGATGTCATTGATGCGGAGTATGAGGTGAAGGAATAGGGTTCCGTAGCATCTTAAATTGAAGGCGAGCGAGGTATTATGCCCTGCTCGCCTTTTTTTGGTTTTACAGATCGAAGAATTTGAGCCGCTTTAGGCAGGTGGCTTGGACTTACTTCGATCTCGCCCGGAATTATTTCCATCCCCGTTTAATTTTTTTCCCCGCCAATCACCACTGACGTCCCCCCTCTTGCCCGTCGCCAGAAGGATTAGCGATCATTGGGTTCGCCGATCGATCAGCGCGTTGTAAAAACGAGCGAGCCGATTCTTCTTAGGGTCACAGCGATTGAACAGTAGCCAAAAGATCAGGGTGAACAAAGGGACTGGGCCCAACGTTACAAGCTTGGAAAAGGAATCGAAGCTGTGGTGCATCAACTGCGACACTTCTGCGCCACCATAGACCGCAATACCACCGATCGTCGTACTGATAACTGATGCTTTCATCGAGGCCTTAAGGGACTTACCCTTGAGTTCAGAATTCAATCGCGATGCCCTTTCTTCTATCTCGCCCAGTTGATCTGCAAAAGCGTCACCAAGCGATGTTCCACGTTCAATTGCCGCGTCTACATTGTGCAGCGCCCGCGCAAGCGCGCGGCGCCACCCCTCAAATTCCTCATCATTTTCGCGGATTGAAATGAGGTCGTCGAGCGAAATTTCGTCGAGCCCGGGCAAGTCCAGCGACACTAATTTGTGTGCGATTTCCCGGTCGGGAATGCTCGGCGGAGACGTAGCGCCGGTGTATTTGTCCAAGTGTGCAAGGAAAAGGTGATGCATGGCCGGATCGATCACAGCAGGATTCGCACCCATCTGGGAGGACGTTATTAAATCTTCGTACAGAGGGCCAAGATAAGCGCAGACGATTTCCCGTTTTTCGGCAGGTGGCAAATCATCATGTGCAGGAATGTACGCCCATGCCTTCGCTACCATCGCGTCGTTTACATGTGCTGTTGCGAGATCAAACGGCAACATACCTTGCCTCTTGAGGTACGCCATTCGGTCTACTGGAAGGATGACTTGTTTGCGCAGGAGAGATGCGATCTCGGCAATGTAATCGGCGACATACCCGAGGAGCACCTTGTTACGCTCGGCGTTCTTTTTCCCCGGCATCCTGAAAGTCATGTCCCAGGGAATGACGAGCCGCGGGTAGTAGAGGGCGAGTTGCTTTACCTCTCGGGATAGGATCGGTGGTTGGCCCGCGCCAAGTGAAAGATAAGGATCGGCAGTGTGGTCGACGAGGGCCGTCTCAACGGAAAATCCCTTCGTGAGGAGCGCCATCTCAAGGAACCGTTCAAGCTGAGAGAAGAGTTCGTCAACTTGCATTGTCGACAGGGATTTGATCGCCGTTGAGTTGATGTTTGGCATTGACGAATCGAGGAAGTTCTCGAATACATCAACTACCGAGGCTAGTTGTTGGCCGGCCACGTGCATACTCTATCCGCAAATGAGGAACTTGGCCCGGGCACCTCCTTTTGTTGGTTCTTGCGACTCAGGCGGGCCGAGGCGGGCGACATAATCTGAATTGCAATGGACTGGGCCGGGAACAAGAAAAGGGGAAATAAAAAAGGGGGACCGCCACTTATTGTTCCCGTTTGCTCCGGCGACGAAGCCCGCACAACGAGCCCCGCAAGCCCCTGCTTGCTACGTGATTTCTATCATCCGCCGCTTTCGCTCCCGTGGCCAGTCGGAAGCAACGATTGCGATATTCCACTGTACCCGCCCTTGACGCCCCGGCCGGCATTTGTAGATTGCCCGGTTCCCCCGACGTGGTTGTGCAATTGCATTGCAAACCCCGCGGCGGGTTGTAACGTAGTTATCTGCTGCGTATCCTGATGGATATGCCTCTGGCCCGCGACGCCCTTCGACAAGGCGGAGCTACCAAAGGAGCGATTATGAAGATGGGGCCAATTTAGCGATTCATACTGACCTTCCCCTGCACGGTCAGTGTGAACGGACCGTGCGGCCAGGCCAGACTCGCCCTCCGGCTAGGCAAACCCGGTCTACCGCTTTCAACCCGCAGGGACCCGCTACTTAAGTCTTTGCGGGTTTTGTGTTTCTCCTGGCAATCTCGATTCTCAAACCAACGGCAAACTGAGGTAAGTATGTCACGCGACATGACCAAGATTCGCAACATCGGCATCGCCGCCCACATCGATGCGGGCAAGACCACCGTCTCCGAGCGCGTTCTGTATTACACGGGCAAAATTCACAAGATGGGCGAGGTGCATGAGGGCACGGCCACCATGGACTTCGATCCGGAAGAGCAAAAGCGCGGCATCACGATTAATTCCGCCGCTACGACCTGCCCCTGGGACCGTGGCGGAGAGCGCTACACGATCAACCTCATCGATACGCCGGGTCACGTCGATTTCACCGCCGAGGTCGAACGCTCCATGCGCGTGCTGGATGGTGCGGTCGCCGTGTTCGATGGCAAGGAAGGCGTCGAAGCCCAATCTGAAACGGTGTGGCGTCAGGCGACCAAGTATAACGTGCCGCGCGTCTGCTTCGTGAACAAGATGGACAAGGTCGGAGCCGATTTCGACTTCAGCTTCAACAGCATTCTCGAGCGGCTGGGCGCTCCCGCCATTGCGGTGCAGATTCCGATCGGCCAGAGCAACACGTTCCAAGGCATCATCGACCTGATCCGCGGCGTGGCGATCTATTACAATCTGAAAGACGAAAAAGATAAGGGCATGACGCAGATCGAAAAGCCGATTCCGCCAGAGGAAAAGGAACGCTTCGACAAATGGTACCGCCTGCTCATCGACAAAGTCGCGGAGCTGGACGACAAGCTCACCGAGAAATATCTCAATGGCGAAGCGTTCACCGAGCAGGAAATCCGCGCTGCCCTGCGTAAAGGCACCATCGGTTTCAAATGCCACCCTGTCTTCACTGGCTCGGCGCTGAAATATGTCGGCGTGCAGCGGCTGCTGGACGGTGTCATCGATTATCTGCCTTCCCCCGCTGATATCCCCGCCATTCAGGGCCACGACATCAAAGATCCAACAAAGATCATCGAACGGCACTCCGATCCGGACGAACCGTTCTGCGGTTTGGCGTTCAAAATCGTCAACGATCAGCACGGCGATCTGACTTATGTGCGCATCTATTCCGGCAAGCTGGTAAAAGGCAGCCGTGTGCTCAACAGCAACCGTGGCAAGCGTGAAAACATCAGCCGCATGTTTCAGATGCACGCCGCCGATCGTAATCCGCTGGATATTGCCGAAGCGGGCGACATCGTGGCATGTATCGGCGTGAAAGAAGCTCTCACCGGCGACACGCTTTGCTCGGAAGACGATCCGATTATTCTCGAAAGGCCGACATTCCCCGAGCCGGTCATCAGCATGTCCATCGAGCCTAAGACGGCCGCCGACAAGCAAAAGCTCGGCGAAGCATTAACGGTGCTGCGCCGTGAAGACCCGACTTTCCAGGCCCGGTACGATGAAGAAACCGGCCAGACCATCATCGCCGGCATGGGTGAATTGCACCTGGAAATCCTGCGGCTGCGACTGACGCGCGACCACAAGGTGGAGGTTATCGTTGGCAAACCGAAGGTGGCGTACAAGGAAACCGTCACCCGCAAGGCCGAGGGCATCCGTGGCAAGCACGTCAAGCAGACCGGTGGCCGCGGCCAGTTCGGCGATTGCACCATCACCCTCGAACCGTTCAACGGCATTGATAAAGAAACCGGCCAGCCGCTGGAGCCTGAAGTTCTCAAGAAGCTCGGCTGGGAAGATGGGTTCGCATTCGAGAACAAAGTTTTCGGCGGCTCGATTCCCAAGGAATTTATTCCGTCGGTCGAATACGGCGCGCGCATGGCCGCCAAGACAGGCATATTGGCTGGATATCCGCTGATTAATGTAAAAGTCACGCTGACGGATGGCAGTTACCACCAGGTTGACAGCTCGCAGGTTGCCTTTGAGCAGGCCGGCATTTTGGCGATGAAGGAAGCAGCCCAGAAGGCGGGCGTCACGCTGCTGGAGCCGATTATGAAAGTGGTCGTGACCACGCCTGAGGAATTCGTCGGCAATGTGACCGGCGATTTGAACCGTCGCCGCGGTCTGATTATTAACAGCGATCAGCGTGGCAACACTCGGATTGTTGAAGCCGAAGTGCCGCTGAGCGAAATGTTCGGCTACACCACGGAGTTGCGTTCGATGAGCACTGGCCGGGCTTCGTCGGTCATGGAACCGCTGAAATACTCGGAGGTGCCGACGAACGTGAAAAAGGCGATTCTGGAAGAGCTTGGGTGAGTAGTTCTGCCCGCAACTCGGTTGCGGCATGAAAGGTCAATTACCGAGACCTTGTGACATAAATTGGTGAGATGTTTTACAGTTTGACCGGGCTCTTTTGACCTGCCAGACAGACAGGGATTATTCGTACTTTGGCTTATAATCTATTGTGCTACTGATGGTTGCGCGTTATTCTCGTCCCCTGGCCGTTCAGTCAGCATTGCCGTAACAGTTTACTGCTCAAAGGGTTGAAGAATCCTCATTGAGGCCTCATTGTTCTTGCCTGATGATGGTGCGGTAGATATATTGCCGCTCTCGCACGAAGTGGGCGCAGTGTGTGTTCGTTAAAGTGGGTGATCATGAGACCGTGGGTGACCTCAACCAAGCGTCGGGGTGTTAGTCTTGCCGCAATCGCCGCAGTGGCAGCCATATGGCCGCACGGCGCGACGGCCGACGACATCGGCGATAATCTTGATACTCCCTCCTACTACGATACCGCCCACGTTTTTGCCAATGCGATCTACGACTTTAGCACCCCTGGCCAAGTCGGCTCGCCTTTTGACCCAAATCCAAATTTAACCTACGACGCCGCCGGCAATCCGCAGCAGGATTTCAGCTCATTGTCCGACCTTTTCAATTATCCCAACGGCGTTTACAAGCTTTCGTACACCTTCGAAAACGGCACGCCCAGTGGCGCTTCGATAAGTTTCAACTTCGATGATTATGTGTCGATGAGCAACGTCGTAACGACAAACGGCGTGGTCACGGCGGACGTGACCATTCAACATCCGACCAGCACCGACCTCAATTCGGGCAGCATCTATTTTACAGTGAACAATAACGACCCGAACAATCCAGTGACCGGCATTTCGTTGATTTCGCCGGGCTATAGCACCACCAACACGCCGGTCTACACCACCAATTTCATACAACGCGCCACGCCGTTTTCGTCGTTGCGATTTATGGATTGGAGCAACGTGAACAATTCCACGGTGGTGAACTGGTCCCAGCGCATTCAGCCGAATCAGACGCCGATCAACAATTCGGTTGGTGTTTCCTACGAGAATGAAATCGCCCTCGGCAACGCAACCGGCCACGACATCTGGGTCAACATTCCCTACGAAGCCAACGCCAATTATGTGACCCAGATGGCCGATCTGTTTAAGGCCGATTTCAATCCCAACGCGCACATTCAAGTGGAGCTGAGCAACGAGGTGTGGAACGGCACGTTCCAGCAATATTTTCAGAATTCCACTGCCGCGCAGAATAACAGTGCTTTGACCGCCAGCGACGCTTTTGGCCGCGCCGCCCAGCAATATGCGGTGACGGCCATGCAGGATAGCGAAATCTGGCAGCAGGTGTTCGGCAGCCAGTCCTCGCGCGTTCAGTTTATTTTCGGTGGTCAGAACGGCAACACTTACTGGGCCCAGACCGGCTTGAGCTATTTGAACAGCACCTACGGCAATCCTAACAATACTGCCGCTCAGAACATTTCGCAGTGGTTTCAAGCATACGCCATCGCTCCCTATTTTGCCGACAATCCCACGGAGGTTCAGGCGAATAACCAAAGCGCCGCCAGCGAGCTGGCCTATGCTTTGAGCGAGGTCATACCTGGCGGCGAAATCGACACGGATATCAAGCAGGCGAAGTCCCTGGCAAGCAGTTTCGGGTTAGCGCTTGATGCGTATGAAGGTGGAGATGCCTTTCCAGATTCGAATAATAATTTGAGCGCCTCCATGCTTTCTCAGATCGAGAATAGTCCCTCCATGTATACGATTTATCAAACTCTCTACAACACATGGGACGCTGATGGCGGGTCGCTTTTCATGGCGTTCAGCCATATCGCTAATAACGGCTATGGTTTACTCAGTAACGATTCTCTCGACGGCTCTCAAAAATGGGATGCCACCATTTCGCGGATTGTCTTAGCCGGCGATTGCAATCTGGATGGAGTCGTCAACTTCCAAGACCTGCTGATCATCGCTTCGAACTATGGCAAAACCGGCATGTTCTGGCAAGATGGCGATTTCACCGATAACGGCACGGTCGATGCCCAGGATGTGCTTCTGGCGGCTGAGAACTATGGACAGGGGACCGCCTTTGAACCATACACCGAAGCGTCGCTCAACGGAAACTTTGCGTCTGCCTGGGCACTGGCTTGGGCCGATACGCATGACACGCCTGAGCCGGCTTCGATCGCCTGGTTGGTCGGTGGAATGGCCGTGGCCCTTCAACGCCGACGCCGCAAATCCGCCCCATCCCCTGCCACGAAGATGGGAATATGACGCTGTCCCGCGATACACTACGGAAACGGAAGCTGCCGCTGCCTCATTTCAGGGCCGCGCTGCTGATTGCGGGTGCCGCCGTGGCCGTTCTCCCCATTAGCAGCATCGCGGCGATCGCTCAAGACGCTCCCGCCGTCGGCCCCAGCGATGGCGCTGCGACCCCGGATCAGACCTATTCTTACAGCGGCTTTAACCAATTCAATTCATTGGTGGTCGATTCCGGAAATATCCTTGAGCAGTTTTCCGGGTCCAACTATTTGCTGGTCAATACTTCATTCACGACCGGCAGCGTAAGCGCTGGTGTTTTTCTGCAAAGCGCCGGCACAACGGTATGCGGTACTCTGCTTCTGGGGGTCGGAACCAATGCGAGCGGCACGGTAACTCTCACCGGCGGCTCGCTGGCATCGACCGCGTCATATATTGGCGAGAACGGTTTTGGAGACTTCTATCAAGGCGGCGGCACCTTCACCACCAGCGCTTTATATCTGGGCGGCAGCGCCGCGGCCAATGTCGGCGCGTTCGGTTTCGTCTCCATGAGCAATGGATCGTCATTTGTGGTCAGTGGTAACGAATACTATGGAGCTGGGTCCAGCGGTATCGGTATCTTCGGTCAAAGCGGCGGGACGCATACAGTCAGCGGTACCGTTTACATCGGCTATGGATCCGGCAGTCTCGGCGTCCTTGGCCAGAGCGGGGGAACGTTTAGTGCTGCCGCCGTTTCGAATAATGGAATCCTGGACATTTCCGGCGGCTGCGCCAGCATTGGTACCATCAGCGGAACCGGCCAGGCCTACATCGGCAGCAGCGGCACTTCCTCAGCGATGGTCACAGCGACATCCATTGCGGGGGTATCGTTGACCATTCGCAATAATTCCATCCTGTCGTTGAGTTCACCGTCGCCGGCTACGAACACGATCTCGCAGTTGACCGTGTCCGGATCGAACAACGCGATCTATTTAAGTGGCGTGAACGCTTCGATAACTCTGGGATGTGCAACACTTCAAGCCGACACCACCTTGAGCTACGGGGCAACCTCCGGCACGACGGTGCCGCTGTCGGTGACCGGCTCGCTGACCATCAACGACGGTTCGCAATTGGCGATCTTGTCGAACGCCTCTGGTGGCGTCACCAACACGATCTCCTCGCTGGCAATTAACGGCGGTGGCCAACTCGACCTGGCCAACAGCGGCCTGATTACCAGCACGCCAAGCAACACCATCCGCCAGTACCTGATCAACGGCTTCAACAACGGAGCCTGGAATGGCACCGGCGGCATCAGCAGCGTCAACGCCAACGCCAACTACAACATCCCCGCCAGCAACGGCGGCCACTTCACGGCTCTGGGTTACTCCAGCGGCACCACCATCGCCGCTTTGCACCTGACCGCGGGCCAGACACTGGTCAAATACACCATCTACGGCGATGCCAACCTTGATGGCACCGTGGACATCAACGATCTGAACATCGTGGCGAGCAATTTCCTCTCCGGCAATCCCGGCACATGGGACACCGGCGACTTCTACTACGCCGGCGAAACCGACATCAGCGATCTGAACGCAGTGCTCAGTAATTATTTTGATTCGGCTCCCTCCTCAGTGCGTGCCGCTAATGCTGCGGTCAAGTTTAAGGCTTCCACCGCCAGCACCGCAAAAACCCTGACCGGCACGGTCTCGCCTGCGGACACGGTGTCGCCGCCACCGGCCAACGGGGTGCTGGAACTGGTGGTCAACACCACCAGCGGTGATGTGGAACTGGAAGGCAACAACGCCGACATCGCCTCGCTGCAAATCACCAGCGCCAGCAGCAGCATCATCACCGCTAACTGGACAGACCTGCACGCCAACGGTTACACCAACTGGTCTGACACCGCCAAGAAGAAGACCGGCATCGGTGAGTATGACAACCAATTCACCGCCACCGGCGACTATGCGGTCCTGGGCGTGGTGGATTACGGCGACATCTACAACACCACTGTCAACGCCGAGGATTATGTGTTCAAGTACGGCTCGGTGGAATCCAACGACACAACGGTGGATACCGACACCGGCTCGGTCATTTATGTAACCCCGGAACCGACGACGCTAAGCCTCATGGGCCTGGCGGCGGCGGGATTGCTCGGCCGGCGGCGCAAAGGGCCGCGCGAGCGTAATGGGCCCTGCCAGACCCCTTGATTATCCCGAAAAGCAATTACCGCAGTAGCCTGCGTTAAATGGATAACGGGGAATGCACCAACTTAAACTTTCGCTGTGTTTGGCCAGCCTGCCATGGTATAAGTGAAAACACCTAGAGTAATATGCGCGTTTCCCACTTCGCGCGCCGGCTCTACGTGACGAGGGAGAGAAATGACCGCCCCGGAGTCCCTTGGACATTGCCATCGCTCGGGGTCGTTCTCCGCTTTCAGCAAACGAAAGCGCAGCGGCGCTGTTTTCGCGGCAGCTGTTGCGATCGTCCCCCTCTGGACCACTTATGTTTATGCGACCGACTTCTACACCGGCCCCAGCGGCGACTGGAACACTGGCTCTAACTGGTCGACGGGCCAGCCCCCCACGAGCGGTGCCGCCGCCACGCTCAATGGCAACGGGGGCAATGTCGTTGTCACGATGGACGCGACCATTGCAACAAATGTGGGTGGCGTCACCATCGGCACTTCCAGCGGCTCCGTTACTTTGGTCGTAAGTGGCACTTCACAGCTCACCGCTTTTGACATTTCAGCTGGCGTGTATGGGACGGGCCAATATGTCCAAAGCGGCGGGACCGTCATTCTTACCGCCAGCGGCGATTCCGCGAGCTTTTTATTGGGCAGCAACAACGGCACATCGGTCGGCTCCGGCACCATGAGTGCCGGCACGCTCTCGATTCCATCGGGGAACATGGAGATCGGCTGGGGAGGAACTGGTTCGTTAAACCAGACCGGAGGCAATCTGAACGTTGGCAACTCTGAATACATTGGTGCCTATTACATTGGCGTTGGTACGGGCACATATTCCCAAAGCGGCGGATCCAACATCGTGAGCGGCTTCGGGAGCGCTGTTTATTTAGGATTTTCATCATCCAGCAGCGGTTCGTACACTCTCAGTGGCGGCGTCCTTTCGTCGACTAATGGCATGTACATCGGCTACTCCGGCCTCGGTTCGTTCACGCAGACCGGCGGCACCAATATCGCCGGCAACCCGGCGAGCTATAGTAACGGCTTATACCTGGGCTTTAACACTGGCAGCGTAGGCTCTTACTCTTTCAGCGGCGGTCTTCTTACAGCAACCAATGGCATATACGCCGGCTATTCAGGCACGGGTTCGCTCACTCAAAGTGGCGGAACGATAAACCTGGGCCAAGGCGGGATCGTCCTCGGCGACTTTTATAATGGGAACGGGTCATATTCCCTTTCCAACGGCGTACTGACTGTTGGCGCTAATTTATGGGTCGGTCAAGCTGGTAATGGGACGTTCACGCAGAGCGGTGGAAGCATGACCGCCGGTAGCTACACGAATTCCACCGGATTATATCTAGGAGCGAATTTTACTAACAGGGGTACATACACCTTGAGCGGCGGCCTGCTCACTGCTGACCGTGGCACGTACGTGGGCTGCGGCGGCACGGGAGTTTTCACACAGAGCGGCGGCAGCAATTTCACAGGCCAACTCTACCTGGGATACTCCGGATCGGCCTCCGGAAGCTATTCGCTGACCAACGGATTGTTATCGGTCTCGTTTACGGTGCCCGGTGTGTCGCAGGTCATTGCCGGGGAAATGTACTTGGGGGAATCGCAGAAGAGTGTTGGCACTTTCACGCTAGGCGGCTCGGGGAGCGTCCAAGCTGGCACCGAGCTCATTGGCGATTACGGAACTGGGCACTTCGTACAAACCGGCGGATTCAATTCGGTTAGCGGCAGCCTGTATCTCTCGAATATGATTGGCAGCGTTGGCTCATATGCCATGGGTGGCGGGACGCTTTACGTTGCGACAACCTACGTCGGTAACGGCAGCAACGGAACTTTCAACCTTTCCGGCGGTACGTTTACCACGAACTCCATCACTGTGATCTACGACGGAAACTTCAGCCAGACTGCCTCAAGTTCCGTGTTAAACGCCGCCTTGTTCATACAGGGTGGCGGCACCGTATCCGGCACAATTCAGAATCAGGGTACATACAGGTATGAGGGCGGCACATTCAATGGCCAGCTCATCAATCAAGGGTCCATCACACAATCCGCCAACTGGACTTGCAGCAACGGCATCTACAATCAATCGGTTACGCCGATGAGCATCTCCGGCTACTCGCTAACCCTCAACGGCGCCGGTCTCCTTAGAGCTTCTAAAAATGCCCCTTGTCACGATAGACGGCTTCGGCCAATGTATAGCGTCTAAACGTCATGGAGGACGCTATGGGCAAGTTGTTGGTGCCCGACGAACTGTGGGCATTGGTTGAA